>ENA-OREC01002484-OREC01002484.1-marine-metagenome-genome-assembly--contig:-NODE-2484-length-10196-cov-14.536713_pt1 | contig 10196 bp, 4 predicted proteins | sample MGYA00248626_ERZ508543 | MGnify/ENA primary metagenome ERZ508543 (study PRJEB26211, sample SAMN05518279) | marine metagenome | isolation source: Puget Sound, Washington, USA | host: Bankia setacea...
TGAGAAACTCATTATATCAGCTGTGTGAGTTTGTTTCGTTATACATGCATTGTAATCTCGTGTATCTAGGGAAATCAGTGTATCATTGCGTATGTATCTATGCATCATTGCTTTTAAAGTTTAGGTATCACATTTATATGAAACGTTGCCAGTAGGTATATAAATATGAAATCATATTGTGTAGTTTAACATCTACGGTAAATTTATATATATTAGGAATACATTTAAACCTAAAGACAACCTGACTTTAAAACAAAACCTTCGCAATATAAAACAGTACAGAACTATGTGTGTTCTCTTCTTTCGCTTAGTTTTCCCATATAAACACACAACAAAGATAACATCGATTTAAAAGACCATCGAATCAAAAGGTGGTCTTATTTGTCGTTTATGGTTCATTATAGGGTCATCTTCAAACGCGAAGTTTACGACTCTCTTCTTTTTCAACCAACATCTACTGTAAGAAATAGTTTTATACCACACACATATTTACTTGGAAGGAATAAATGGCCTGACAAAAGATGTATTAAATTCGTGTCGAGGTTTTGTATCGTGTAGCATGCATAGAGAAGGAAATCTAGTAAGATAGAAGAATGTACACCAATCTTGACATTTGATTCAACACTCGACGATATCTCTTTAAGGTGAACCTTACGTAGAGAGATACCGAATAAGCTTTGATGAGCAAATCATAATTCGTGCGCGAGTTTATTTTTTAATTTCTCCGGTTCTTGATATGTGAATCATGATTGGCTAACGAGTGTTGTCGCAAATACACGGACATTACCGAACTTTTACTACTGAAAAAATAACTTGAAAATAACGTCCGGTTGTCAGAAGGTGTCTATTTCGCATGCTAATTAATTAAATTCGGAGTTTGCACTGCATGTTCACCGATGTGCTATTTAATTAATGTTTTGAACGATGACTCAGTTTGAATTTTATGTGCAGCAAAATTACGCCGAGTAAAGATATGTTTAAACGAGTGTTACGTTCAGAACAATTAGAGCTGATCCGTCAACATGAACGATCTGTGACATAACATTTACTACCAAAGCATTCCAATATACCTTTAGAACTACGCAATATTTCTATGGTAAGATTATTGCCAGTAAGTTGTAGAATTTTCTATTAAACGAAAACGGCTTTTAAAAAAAGACTTGGCTTAAATATAAAAATGAAACAAAATATACTAGAATTTATCACACAACTCCTTAATTTAAAAATAATATAAACATCACTAGTATCTTTATATTATAAAAGTTTAATACATGTATAACCAAAGATGCAACATGTGCCAAAGGCTAGCTTATTACCATTTCTTTAACTCTTTTTTTATTTAATGACAACTCATGTAAGATCCGTAATATATTTGTTTTCTTCATAGATGGCATCTACAGAAGCAACGTGCGTCGTCGTGGTGACAGGAGGAGCGGGGTTTCTAGGACAACACATTGTAGGTCTGCTGCAAGAACATGCCAGTCACGTGACAGAGATACGTGTACTCGACGTCATACCTTACACCAACAAACTAGGTAAACACGTTTTGAAATAATGATATAGTGACATAATCTGAACTTGTCTCGGGTGTTCGGATTTCCGTTTTCGGGAAGGCATTTAGTGTTAGGTTTTTCGGTGCCTCAACCGTAAAGAAACAGAAAAATGTACTCGTTCTTTAACATAAACATGAACTGATGTAACATGTATTGAGATGATGCCCGTATGTAGAATGGTATACTAGTATTGGTGAGTGCCGATTGGTTGACTTCCGGTACATACAAGGTTTGCGTTACAGATGACCCTTTACTAAACTAATATTGCCCAACTGTGTCCTTTGTGTTTACAATGAACTTGAAGGATTACTCTGCGCCCCGGTATTCTCTGTTCACGCCAAAACAAACTGTAAGAGACTTTACTCTCAAGTGGCCGTCGTAAGTACAGACAATCTACATGTTCGATTAAAATTTCAGTTACAAGATGCATCGTTTCTTACATAATATATTAACCTCCTTGTCATTTAACTGAAACGTATACAGCGTCCGCATTCAACCCCATACCACCGCTTCTACTTCAAGATGGCCTCGATTTAGTGCTTTGCTCGCCGAGAACCGATCTACGAAGATTTCCGTACACCTTTGGTTTAAACATATTTTTATTCGGAAATATGTACAGATACAAGGATAACACACATATATAAGTAAATAAGGATTGTATCGAGTACACCTTTGTTACTTGGTATTCGCTCGCTGTGGACCATCGTTCATGTGGTAATAGGAAGAGCAATGATAATACCTGAGCACAAACCAGTTCGACACTACAGTTGTAAAGATATTTATGTTCACTTTCCAATTAAAGTTTACCTTGTCTAAACGACTGATTATTAGAGGGTTAAGCGCCTTTGACGTTACCGTAAACACGTGTAATATACGAGCAATTAGATCTACGTTTCCATTCTAAAAGTGGTAAAGAGGAAGACTCCTTCACACAGTTGTCGTTCGTTAAACCTGTGTTCATGAATGTAACGAGTCAGTATTGTAAGAGTGTGGTAATAAACATGATCTTATAACGTACGTAATGTCTGCTTCCAGATTACAGAGATCGTGTTCCGGTTCGTATCTATACCGGAAGTGTAACAGATGCAGACCTGGTGAGTGAGGTGTGCAAGGGAGCTAACTGTGTGATGCATATTGCCAGTTTTGTGGACACCACCCTGCTACCAGATAAAGACCGTAGTTATGCTGTCAATGTTACAGGTATTGGTTCTTTGTTACCACAAGCTTTTTTGAAGGTCATGTATATCTCCAATGTTTCAAAGGTAAACGCTGTTTAATGCACGTGTTATAAACATAGAAAAATGAACATAACACCGTTCCGCTTCAAATAAGATAACGTTCTTTAACAGGATAGTTGTTCTACATAAGTACATCGGAACATGTATGCGCTAATGTTTTCTAATCGCATGTGAGCCAGCGTCTTTCTAAAAAAAAGATAAACACTGTCAATTAAGTAATACTATGTGTCCATTTACAGTAGAATTGCGAGTATCGAGCACTGTATGGCATATATAAAGTATGACATATTTTAAACAAAACGTTTCCTTTGTCCGGCTGATTTCTACTAACAGTGCATCAATGTAAACAAATTGGCCGACATCAAGATTCAAAACTTCAGGCGTTGACTAGTTTTCATTGAATTGATATTGAAAATACATTTCAGGAACAGAAAACGTGATATCTGCGTGTGAGAAGCAAGGAGTGGAACGTCTGATCTACTGTAGTTCTATAGAAGTGGTACAAGGCAAGGAGAACATATACCGTGGTACCGAGGACAATACAACACCTAGAGAGAAAGGACATCTGTTTGGGGTATATGGCGCCACGAAGATGAGGGCAGAACAAACGGTCTTACAAGCAAACAGTAAGTTCTTGACCTGGTATATGGTAAATGTTTAATAAAGGAGATTGTAATGGCAGTTTATAAGCAAAAAAACATGAAATGAGTTCCTGGTTATGTTAAAGAAAAGGTAGAGTAAATCATGATTAAAAGTTCACTTCCGGTAGTTCACCCCACATAAATCGGAGCGTGAACACAACATAAGGTTTTCGAATTAAACGTTTGTTGATAGCATTGGTTATTAAAACACCCTCTTATACGTCTTTCATAGCATGCCATGAGTAAATATAGAATACTTTGTACGAAGACCAGTTTGTACTTCATATCCGTTATCAAGTCATTATTAGTGGGCCCATTACTTTCAGAATAAACAAGTGGCTTTTTATTGATATTAAGCCGTTTTATATCGAAAATGAACACTTTCTCGTTTACAGATGATCAGCTTCGAACTATATCGTTGCGTCCTGTTGTAATGTACGGAGAGTTGGAGTTTCGAGCCTGGGGCCGCATCGTAAACAGTTACCTTTCGCAAACGACGGGAACCTACTTACGTCTTAAATGCGGCAACGCACAAATGGAATACGCTTATGTTGGAAACGTGGCTTGGGGTTTTGTCTGCGCAGAGAATGTGCTTCTCAAGAATGACGAGAGAGCTAAAACCGCCTCTGGCCAATGTTTTTTCATAGGCGATGACTCACCGAAAAAGGCATTATTTGATTTCATGGCACCATTTTTGAAGGACCTTGGTTTGAAGCCATTACCAATGGAAGTTCCCCTGTTCTTGATTATCTACCCTCTATGGCTTTTGTATATAATCTTAGGTTTGGTGTCCTACGTGTATAAAGTCAATCTGCCATACGGAATTGCAGCGTTCTCGGTTATTCGGAAGACCTTCCTGTTTCAGTACAATAAAGCCACGGACTATTTAAGTTATAAGCCATTGTATTCATACGCCGAATCCAAGCGTAGGACAGTGAAGTTTTTCAGTGGTGCACAAGGGAAGAAAATGACTTGATAACTTGAAAACGACGGAATTAAAGTTCGTTGTCTTATCCTGTGTAACTCAACAATACGATGGTAGCCCGGTAACTATTTGTAATTAAGTTGAACCTGTTTATTACTGCTTAACAATGGAAGCAATAGTTATATAAGTAGTCGTGATTCGTGATGCAATTGTCTTTTCGTTGTTGTTGTTGTTGTAATGAAAGAGGTTATGTTTACTGTTTTGTTGAGTAGATATAAGAGTTGTGAACTGCGTTTGTTGATGTTACGTGTTTTAGTTGAATCACGTATGTTTGACTAACCCACCACTAAATGGCAATTTATTTTTTATTCCGATAGACTTCGAAATGTGTAGATGTATATTTGGGATACCGCCAATTAAAATGGCACATAATACAATGCAATAACTTTGTTATATCTCAGTTTACACTATTTATATTTGCAATACATTTGGTCGGTTGATCTGTGGGTCCCCTTTGTACGAGACTCCTCTTATATATTTTGATTAATCAATGCAAATTGTGAAACTCATTTCTATTATATTTATCGTAACACGTTCATCATTCTGTAAGAGAATATTTATATTTATGATAACATTGTATATGCCACCAGTCAATATATAACATATGCACGTAGATTCTATTTTGTACTCATACATCGTTTGTTAAAACCTAACTACTCTACAAAGCAATTTTAATTAATGTACTACTTTTTGTACAGAAAGAACACATATTTTACAAACACTCATTACTAGTATACTGTCAGCAGTAAGACTTCAATAACCAATGAGATATTTGAGCACCAAGTAAAAAGTTCTGTTTCCAATTGATCAGTTACCCTAACAATGTAATCCACATAGCCAATTTGATCAAATCAAGTCAAAGATTTTATATGGCAAAAACAATACAAAACAATACATATGAAAAAATGAAACGCATGAAAAAAAAGCACGAAAAGCTTGGTCAATATTAACATAAAGGTAACACAATTGATATATTTACTTTTGAGTTCCTCTTTATGAAAGAAAACATTGATAAAGAAAAGAATACAGAGAAGTTTTAAAGTACGATTTCGTTTGAAAGTTCATACGATCAGATAATTCGAGTTTCATATATAGATCTAACTCGTAACTCGTAAGTTTATACTGATAAATAAATTTAGTCAACGTTATGGCTAATTTCTTGCCTGACAGATCATTCCTATTTGTATAGGTTACACTGTTGTACATGTATGTAGGTTTCATAAAGTTTCAACTTTCCACAATATAATGTCCAATGCAATTATTTATTTAACTTATACTCATTGGGGGCAATTCAAATGCTATATCTAATTTTGACTAACACATGTTTTATCATGCTACATTGTTATAGTGTCCATACTCTTTATGGCATACTCTTTAGATCTCTTAAAGATCGTTTTTAACAATGCAACATTTTTCTGTTCCTGTGACGTTTGATACCTTGTTTATATGTTCGTATGTTAAACTATTGTTTGTGTTTTTCTTGTTATTAAAATATGGTTAAATGATTGGAATTAAGTTGTTTAATGTTTGACCGTATTGCGTAAGAATCCCAGGCTTTTGTATTAATGATGTGTCTAACTCGTGATCGTGATTCCATGTATTTAAATGTTATGCTGTATTCTGATCGTGTACAACTTATAATGCGCGAGTGTTTATAAAGTGGCCGAGTTGATGAATATCTGGTTTAAAAAAGTAGAAGGAGCAGAAGTTAAACCAAACGGCATCACATTGAAAAATTAAAACTGATTTCAAAAATCCAGATTGGTTTGCATTCTACAAAGTGAAGTCAATGGTATAATAAGTGATGTCTCTGCTATGAATTCCTATGAAATGTTTAACAAAGGTTGGTGTCAATAAGAATGCTGTGTGCAAGAATATATGCATGTTTAGCTGTGAGTAAATCAAACTGCATAAAGTCTTACTGACCTCGTAAATCTTGAATTTGGGTTAAACCGTACATTATAAGAGGATGACAATTTAGATAGAAATACATGTAGCGAGAATAAGATCCATAACTCTACATACATTTAAATCTGATAATATATCCACAGTTATGTGTCCTTTGTTTAATATAAAGCATACATTTTGTCAGGCAGTTATAAAATACGATGTTTGTAGATATCCCTTACTTATACTTTTTTACTATAACAAATACTGCGGCTGTTAGTTACAAATGTTAACCCAAAATCAAATTCACTTTCAACAAACTAAGAGAATACAAGTAACCCAGAGGTTACATCACAAACAACTACTTTTGTCTTGAACATGCTACCCCTGTACATGCGTATATCCTCTATATATGATATAACAGTACAAATAACACAACTTATAAATAGGTGTACTTTACTTTATTTAAATTGGCTAACAAGCTAAAGCAAGTGCAAATACACATGCAAATAACTTCCATGGAGCATATATCTTACAACTGGCAAGAACAAACAAAAGGATTTCTAGTAATGCAAGCATATATCAAATAAATTGAGACATGTAACTATTGACTAATGTATTTACAGTATATATTATTGTACAGTTAATTAGTGCCTATATAAATCTCCTACACAATACTCAGCTAGGACTATAAAAGTTTCAACTTAATATTTTGTTTTCAAGACAAAATTGGTTGCAAATCTGGAGTTCTGTACATACATACCATATAAACTGATTGATAGCAACTAAGCACGAACACAGTTTATTGATTAAACTAGAATTAACCATTTTATTGTGTTTTTCCAACCAATATCTTACAAATAATACATGCTTTAATTGATGTGTTTTACTTAATACACATGTATATTTTTGGCATTAGTAAAAACACATGTAATAAGGACATTTCTATATATTTTTACTTATAGGTAAACATTATAATGTGTAACTATATAAATCCACATTGAAATATCATAATGTGCACTGTAATTATGACTAACTTATGAATACTGAAGGGTTATTTTAGTTTAATTGTGAAACAAGCTATTTTCTGCTTATATAAATCGTGCTCGAATCTGTTCCTGGAACCAACCAGTACTAAGCAATGAGAGTAAAGTTTCTTGCTCAAGGAAACAACAGGGGCCTTTGATTAGGCTCGAACTCACGACTGACAGGTATCCACCGATCACGAGTCAGATGCGCTACCCACTGCGCCAAGCAGCCTTTATTTTACCCAAAACAAATCTGTTAAATCAAAGAATAATTCAATATGTAAAAAACAAAACTTATGTTGAAACAAGAAAATGTCTAGCTTTGATCAATCAGTGGATCTATTTTTGCATTTATTTTAGTTATGGAAATTTTATAGTTCGTTTTTGAGGCTTCATAAATGCTTGGATTCTAAACATTGTTTAAAATATGCATATAAGTTGGCGTATAAGTATATACAGTGTATTGTGGAATACAACATTTCTTGGATTCATAAATTGTCTCAGCAATATATCACAAGAGAGTAACAGTAAAATTTGAAAATCATAAAAACTCAAGAAATAAATGAAAATATACATTAACAAAAATGAATTCTAAATATAGAAAGAATAGATTTAAAAAAAACAATAATACAGGGACTAAACTTTGGACAAGTAACAGTTCTAAGATAACTGAGTTGAAACTAATACTAGTGTACTTATGTCAGTATATGGATGCATCTAATGGAGAAGGAAGGACAGCTTCAAATAATACTTAAAATAATCAAAACGATGGATTTAGAAAAATACTCTAAAAATAAAAGGATTTAAAAATTGAGAAATGACTGGTAAAATAGATGGATTATAGGAGTTAAACAAAGTGAATGAAAACATAGGTAACGTAAAACTAACATAGGTAACGTAGAACTAACATAGGTAACGTAGAACTAACATAGGTAACGTAGAACTAACATAGGTAACGTAGAACTAACATAGGTAAAACAAATAAGACGGAATGTACATTATCAATCATACGGCCTCTAAACAAGCCAATACTGCAATAATTGGAATAAATAGTAAATATAAATTGACCCAAAATGGGATACTTTGGTGTTAATTGCATCCATCCTCTGCTGGACTTGGGGTTGGACAAATCAGTCTTCAATTCCTACTCATTTAAGATTATATTAGTCTTTAATGCTTCATGTTTGATTTTTATTCATCATTTTTCTTTTTATATATATGACATAATTATATACTGTACTCATATTAATATTTCTAATGTCATAAACATTGACTTTACTAACAACTATCAGAGAGATAAGATATGTTTCATCAAAATTAAAGGTAAAACGAAAGTATTCCTGTATGGACTACATGTATATCAATATTATTCCCACATATGAGAACAGTAGGTATGTTAATGTATTAAGGTGACCAATGAAGGGCCAAAAACATCAACATCAAACCATATACAGTGAAGTTCTCCTAATAGGACTCCCAGGACAAATATTGTCTTCATAGAGGTGATCTTAATAGAGAGGTGGTCTTAATGTGATCTTAATAGCAAGGAGATCTTAGTAGCAAGGTGATCTTAATGTGATCTTAATAGCAAGGTGATCTTAGTAGTTAGGTGAGCTTAACAGCGAGGTGATCTTAATAGAGAGGTGGTCTTAATGTGGTCTTAATAGCAAGGTGATCTTAATAGTGAGGTGATCTTAATATCAATGTGATCTTAATAGCGAAGTGATCTTAATAGCAATGTGATCTTAATATCGCGGTAATATTAATATCTAGGTGATCTTAATAGCGAAGTGATCTTAATAGCAAGGTTATCTTAATAGCGAAACATGATTACATTGAATTGCAGTATAATACATTAACACATTTATTGTAATTACATATAAGCAAATAACTACACGTCACACATGTACAAATGTCTTGTAAAATGTACAACTAACAATGAAAACATATGTATATCCACATAATCAATCTCTAGTAAATGGCTGAAGAAAATATCATGTTATTATAAAAGATTTGGAATCACAAATGTTTGGAAAAATTGGATTGAGATTGTAGCATGCATTTGTAATTTGAAATGGTGTTGAAAAAGCATGAATTATTTTATCGCATATATACATGTACAATTGGAAAGACAAACAATACTGAATAAACAAAATTAAAGATGGAAATAATCACTAATAGATGAAAACTGAATACTGTCTTAAAAAAAGATACTAGCACTAAAACATCAAAATTGCATAATTAATTAAACATTAAACAAAACTATTTTAAGAAATTAAACTTAAAGAAAGTAACTAGCAACAAAACGTTAATCTCCAGACAAGTTTTACATGATCTACAAATGTGTATATAAAACAAAACAAAAATTAAGCAACATTAATAATACTGAAATCAAAGCTTCCAATTAAGAAAAGGTGACCTAGATGGGTTTTAAAGTTGACTGAAATTTGTTCTCGTTTTCATAAACCACCTGAAGAGCTGTGCAATTTAGTTAATTTCCAATAATTTGTTTTTCTTAAAATTTCATTGAGCAAGTAAAATCACCAAAAAAGTTTCGAAGTCTTCCTGACAAAGTTTATACATGTAACTACAACACTTGACAAGTCAACTTTGTCTAATCTTGATTTCTGATAAAATTAATATATGTTTAAATCATCACAAAAGGTAAGCCACAGAAACATAGATAATTGGCAGTTAACAATGGTCATTGGTCAGACTAGACTGGATTTATTGTAAAACAGGAATAAAGGATTTTATTTGTAAACATGGCAGTAAATACTGAAACAGATAAGTGAAAAATTGGCATTTACAAAACAGAATGAACCTTTCATATGTAACAAAAACAATATAATTATATACAAGCA
>ENA-OREC01002485-OREC01002485.1-marine-metagenome-genome-assembly--contig:-NODE-2485-length-10195-cov-13.934869_pt1 | contig 10195 bp, 7 predicted proteins | sample MGYA00248626_ERZ508543 | MGnify/ENA primary metagenome ERZ508543 (study PRJEB26211, sample SAMN05518279) | marine metagenome | isolation source: Puget Sound, Washington, USA | host: Bankia setacea...
AGACTGGTATGTAAGGTTGTGCAGACGGGTACATGAGGTTGTGCAGACTGGTATGTGAGGTTAAGCAGACTGGTACATGAGTTTGTGCAGACTGGTATGTGAGGTTGTGCAGACTGGTACGTGAGGTTCGGCAGACTGGTACATGAGGTTGTGCAGACTGGTATGTAAGGTTGTGCAGACTGGTACATGAGTTTGTGCAGACTGGTACGTGAGGTTGTGCAGACGGGTACATGAGTTTGTGCAGACTGGTATGTGAGGTTGTGCAGACTGGTATGTGAGGTTGTGCAGACTGGTATGTGAGGTTGTGCAAACTGGTATGTGAGGTTGTGCAGACTGGTATGTGAGGTTGTGCACACCGGTATGTGAGATTGTGCAAGACTGGTATGTGAGGTTGTGCAGACTGGTATGTGAGGTTGTGCGGACTGGTATGTGAGGTTGTGCAGACTGGTATGTGAGGTTGTGCAGACTGGTATGTGAGGTTGTGCAGAGCTATTATTGCATCTATATTTATGTGCTGTATTTCTAAGACTTTCAAGGTGATTGAATAGACCTATAGGTGTTGTTAAATCTTGCTAAGTGATTTGTTCATGAGCTCCAAACCTATGGTATTTATCTGAAATAAAGCCACTTACTTTGGAAAATTGTAAAAATAGTTTACATCATTTCAAATTGGAAAACATATTTGTTTATTTGAAAAACAACTGCATTTGTGGAATTTATATTAAAACTTAAGAAAATACTATTTAGAGAATTATAACTGACATAAACAATCACTCATGTAATCACTTATGTATTCACTGCTGTTACATCTTTGTCTTTGTATAAAATCATGAAATAAACGGACTGGCGTATTCAGTTCCAAAAAGAAAAAAATAATCACTCATTATTTGCCTTCCCTATTTTTGTTGCAGTGAGAAATGTTCAATGGAAAGGTAGCTATAAAGTATGTTCTCAGGTGTTTTTGTTAATGGTTGTTCTTTTCTGTGTTTGGTTTCTGTTTTAAACAAAAGGGAAGCTAATCTTGTATTCATAGTTATTTTTCATTTTACAGTTGCTTCCCTTTACTCATAATGTCAACAGCCTTCCGTTTTATCTTCATTTGATGTCTTTCTGGGTATTTTCCACTGATATATGTATACAGTATTTTGCACAACAAAGAATAGACATGACAAGCACCGGCTACAGTTTTGTCCAAAGTTTACTGGTAACTCCATAAATATTTACAACATGTCCACTTGGTTTTCTCAGTTAGTAGACATAGATGTTCTGATATATAATTCATGGATGTGCCAAATTCTCCTTATACATTTATATTGCATTAACATAATTATTGGGTTTTCACTAGAAAAAAGGTTATCTGTATCAATAAGTGAATGAGTAGTCATTTTAATAATACCAAAAATAGGTAATAAGCAATTAAACAAAAAATGTAGTGAAAGCATTTTGGACTATTGTTGTTTTTCTCACTTTGTCATGGTAGAGTACTTGGAAATGCTGCTGAATAAAGGACTGTCAGCATAACATAAGTATTCTTTTTATGAAAATTTATGAATCAGTATCAGATTCCTAACATGAGGTGCAAGACCAGCTGTATTGTGTTTACAAAGGTTCGTGATGGTATTTCGCAATCACTATAAAAATGTGTCTCCGTGTCATATGATACTTAATCCTTTAACTGGTTCAAGGCTAAATAATAAACGAAGTCTTTAAAAGCATATACTTTTTAATTATATTTAGTACAAAAATGGTGTGTTTAGACCTTTTCACACAAAATTTCTTATTTGGTATTGTAAAGAACAAATTTGTATGGTATTATAAACATATTTCAACTACACTTTAAATTTGTGACTTTTACCCATTTTATAATACAACAAGATCTCAATAACTACACTTCATTTAACTTCTATCTTAATTGTCATTTAGCATAATTTAATATATCTTTTGATACACTATGGTTTTGCATTAAAAAAAACATGGTTTGCGAACATAAAATCATGACTAAAAATGTCTGTTTTACAGTAAATTGGCTTAAAAAAAGACAATTTTGGACTTGAACCTGCTTATCGTTGTTTTAATGACTTTGCCCTACATACATAAGATTTATGGGCTCTATAAACTGTGTCAATGTTAGGCCTAGTCATTGTCAGACAGTTGGACTGTTTTAGGGGGTTGCAGGGGTTGGGACTTGGTGTATGCAATTAAAAGTAAGTGATTTAGAGGCCGTTTTCTCCATCTATGCAAACTTTAAAAGCAATGCATCTTGTACAACTTAACCATATATGAGGAGTGTTAAAGAGTACTTCAGCAGAAATGATTAAGCAAAATAAGCCCTGTTCTTTGTTTATGGGACACTACATGTATTTGTCTTATGCACCAAAACTATTTTGTCTATACAATGTGTGTTTTTAGCAAATATGCTTTTATAAATTGCTGAATGTCAAATTCTATTGTTATCAGTGTTTGTCAGCATTGAGACTATATAGTTGGATTGTTTGGTACAAAAATGTTGAGGTTTTAGAACAGTTCCTGCCTTCATGTCACTGACTGAGTTGGCTATGGTGTTTGTGCTCTCTCTAGTAACATGTTTAACTTAAACAAAAGGGTTCCATTGGTATAAAATCTTTCCTAAACACATATCAAATAGTTTACCTTGACCTTCAAATTACCTTGAACTTTAAATAGAGATTTAATTTAAAGACTGACTAAATTGCCTTGCTATATACTTCATATAGTTACAACAGATTTCAATGTATCCACAAAATTGTCACGATAACTTATTTTTAAATCAACCATTATTGTAATAAACGGATTTTCATGTTGCATGATACAGGAAGATGCTTTATCAACTGACCTGTTAACTTTAAATGAGCAAGCTTAGAACCCTGACAGCTGTGCATCTGTGGAAACATATGTGTAGAGTCACAGCAGACATGTTTGTTAGATATTTAGAAACTCTCTTGCAGATTAAGTTTGCTTTTCAGTCTGACATTTTATCCATGGTCACTATGATATGTTAGCCAGGATAGAGTGTTTCTTGTAGGCAAATTGACCACTGAGTGTTAAAATCTGCTCATTTTCTTGTTTTATCCCATGGCGTACCTTAAAATACCATGTTGATGAGAGAATTACATTGGCAGGTTAATTTTACGGTATTTCTGGCTGTGACCTGAAAACTTACCAAATAAAGAGGTAAATAAGCCCACAATTATTTCAAGCAGGTTTTAGATAAACTTGTTAGAACATCTTTGACAGATAACAATGTGTTTATCGAGGCAATGGTTAGTTTTAAAAGATATGTTTCAAAGGCAGTGGTACATAACAGACAGATTAGGTTACTGATACAAGTCACAAAGATACCCGCTATTAAAGTACTGTAGAAGATTGTATACAAAGGTTGTGCACTAATTGTTTGTGGAGTGAAATATTTCAAACTAAAAAAGCCAATTAATGACATTAAAGAATACCATGACATTTCCATCACATTCTTCAGCAAGTCTTTATTCTGTATGTTTGTGAAATAGCAAAGATTGACAATAGAAAACATATCAAAATATAAAAGAACAAAAATCAAATTCATTAACAAAAATATAGCCGAAGGTTCTTTTTTTTTTTTTTTTTTTTAGGTTTAACAGTATTCAGATATGAGCAAGCATGGATGTTGTGAAGTGGTTTGTACAATGTACTGTTTTATTTGTTGCCAGATACCAGCACACCTTGACAAATACATGCCTATCAATCTGAACAGGGACACTATAAAGCAGTTACTGAATAAAGCAGGTTTCGAAAACATGATGTACAAAGCTACATGGAGACGTGCCTGAGAGTTTAATGGAAAACTATATATGCATTTAGAAGTTATTTACAACAGTTTATGTCAGACCATATCACTTAGATTTATGTCCTTTTATGTCTTGTGTGAGGTGGGGATGTTTTCATTGGCTGAGGATGTACTCAGCTTTAGACCAAATCTAAATATTTATTGTTTTGGTAAATAAAAACTTGTTTGTTAGTTTTAAGTCAGTCGTTCTATTAGTTTAAAAGAATATTTTGGAGTGAACCATTTGATGGTTCTAATTTTTCCTTTAAAAAGCTCATTTAAATGAAGATGTTTCTTTTAAGAGTAAGGAAATTTAAACAAAATAAGCACTTGATTAGCTAAGATAAAAGTGAGACTGGTTTAACTGCTATTAAATGAATAAGCAGAAAGAGCAGTCTTGCATACAACCATCAAACGAATGAGTCGGACTTTAAGTAAGTAACAAGTCATCGTTGAAGATTCTGTACTAATCATTCTTCTGTATTAATCATTCTTCTGTACTAGGCAGTGGTTTTCCAATTTTCATAACATAAATAGTAGTTTGAGTTACCTCCCTTACACTGAGAGAATGACTCACAGGTCCATTGGCTTATAATCACGATTTTATATGTAAATGGTACATGTGTATTATTGTGTCTTCATGTGAAATAATACATTTCACCATACTCATGTTTATGTTTCTTTTAATGAGGACATCTTTTTAATAAGCTGCTGTTAATACTTGAATAATACGTGCATAATAGTCTGTTTCTGTTTTGGTGTTTGTACAAAAAGTGACGCACTGAGAGTTAGACCTGTGTATCCCAGAATGCAGAATTCACAATAGTTAACATTATTATAAACATTTATGAATATAATATACTTTACATATCCCACAGCGGAAACTAGATGCAAATTTGATGCATTAAAAATTCAAACTATACCATTATATCAGGTGTCAACATTGTGAATAATAAAAATATTGTATAAATGTATTTTGTTGTACAAGTTGATGTTTATGTCTTGCCACACCAGCTTTGTGCAGACATTTAGACAAATGCGGTGTTTTCTTGTAAACTTAATTTGCAATAACAGTAAAGTCCAGACAACATTTAGCATTTTTTGTCTTAGCTGTTTAAAGACGCATTACCAGCGTTTAGGTAAGGTAATAAAGTTCACTTTGTTTCATCAGCCAAGTTTAATTGAAGAACACAATAGCATCCCTCATGTCTGCATCTGAAATCTAAATGGATGTTGTAAGCCATCAGGATTTAAGAAAACATTGAAAGGTTCTAAGCCAATACAATTGCTTCTTACCAACAGTGTGTACATCCTTCCATGCAGAGATCTCAGTAACTGTTCAAATGCTGATTTGATTCAAACTTAGTAAATGGATAGGTACATTGTATGGGTAGTAAAAATACAGATCTAGATTACTTTGGTTTTAATTTCAGTCAATCAAACTTTATGAGCTATACATGTAGTAGGGTGTTCAAGCTTTTCAGCATGCACAGGGCAAAGGATCAACTCATTGGAGAGCCAAGATGTTCATTGTAGACCATCTCCTACACAATGATCTCCCCTAACAAGCAGAATAGACTGTACTGTTATGGAAAGAAACCTTAATAGGGAATACCTGTGAAATTTATTCTTGCAACTGTAGTTCATCAATGAATGACTCTAGCATATATATATATATATATATACAACAACAAAGTCAGATCATATAATAACAATAAACACCCATGTACTAACTTTTAATATAACCTTGATATAATGGCAAGACTGTCTTACCAAGGTCAACAATAACACATCTAGATCTATATTCTTGTTGTTTCACCTAGTTTATGGCTGCATGAAATGAAAAGGTTGGCATCTGAGGCAAGTTTAAGTACAGGTGCCACCATCTTGACAGTATCTTCAGTTTGGTTCAAACCATCAGGTAAAGTTCAAGTTCAAATTGTCAGATAGGTGTTCGATTAAAATCTTGACATCTTGGTGGAGACTAACAATTGGAGAGAAAACGTTAACAGTAAGGTTTTAATTATGAAAAGGTTGTACCCTAGTGGTATTATCAAAAAAGAAAAGTTCACAGGTCAAAGGTGATGGTCAGGATACATATGTTGTATAAAGAGATGTTGTAAATGTTTTGTCCAGAAACTAAGTACAAATTTAGACAAGGTTGCAAACAAGGTCAAGTTCTGAGCCCATAATTATTAGTAACAGCAGCCGGAACAATCCTGTGCTTTGTCCAGTCTATACTTGTTTTTGTTTTTTATATGTAGCGAAAGGCAGGTGGGTGAAAAACAATGTTTGAATGGAAAACTGTCTCAAGAACTTTCTTATTTATAAACCTGTACCTAAAACAGTTATATGTATAGTCCTTGTAAAGTTGGCATATGTTGACAACCTCTTGCTGACACCATCTGAGCACATAGTTGTGAACACCTCATTTCTGCCTTATAGCAATCATAACCACTGTGATGGCTAAGTCTACAGATGTGATTTGTCATGTGATAATTTGAAGAGAATATAAAGTGGGGTCCCATAAGTTTTTACAGTTATTTTCGAGAAAAAAAATCTTATATAAAGACGACTCAAACTTAATATTTACAATTATATAATGGACCAGGTGGAAACCAAGAATAATGAAGATGTTACCACCTTCACAACAACTTGATTATCCTATAATACTAATACCAAAGCTATTACACAAATATATAAAAAACTTAATACAGATAAAAGTCCTTAACAGAAAGCGGTTTCTCATCTCTGTGAACAAAATTTCAACAGGTTCTGGAGGTCAAGTATAATGGTTGACCCTCTTTCCAGACAATTACCTTTATATAAGCTGGTTTGATTTAAGTGCATTTTTTTTTTTAGCCTGTGAAAAGCTGTTATGGTCAAGCAATAGACCTTAGCCATACATTCAACTCTTGCTTTGTCCGTCTTTTCCACTTTGCTCTTCTATTGTGGAAAACAGCACAGGGATGTAGAGGTGTCTTCAGGAAGCCTTTATCATTAATTTTATAAAGAAGACAAATTTCTGGTGACAGTATAAATGGGTGAAAAAACACAGCTGTGGGTCTCCTTTAGAGTGTGTTTGTCCACTTTTATAATTTTGAACTTTAGACCTTATCAGATTGTAAGTAACCCACATTCCCCTACATGACCTCCCACCTATAAAACATGTACATTAACAAAATTGTTATACTCCATCAACAAGTGTACCATTATGATTATTTCATTATTGAATCAATCCTGGAAGTTAGGGTATACATGTAATTCACGAAGACTTACCTTGAACTTTTGTATTATCAATGCTTTTCAGTGTGACAGACATAATATTCAAAGCAACTAGATCAAAAGTTGATTTTGTTTTGGTGAATCTATGAAATGCTTTTAAAATGAGATTCAGTTTTTCAAAGTACATCTACTGTCTCTCTGTCTAAATATTGAGGTTTGAACTGTAAGCTCTCATACCTGCTATCTTACTTCATCTATAGTTATGATAGTTTACTGTTTAACTCTCTTTATCTGGAACTCTGAACTCATTATTCTACGCCTTTGCCTTTAGCAGTTCTGAAAAAAAGACTTGTACTATCACTTTAACCTTGATTTTTCAAATGTGTTCAGACAGTTGAACCGTAGACTCTTTTAATCTTTACAGGTGCTGTGGTATCTGATTCTGTCTTGAAATTGTAACATTATTAGCTCAACTAGTCCACAGAGTATTTCACTTGGAGATGACAACGTCTTTGGCTGACAGTATCTATAGTCTTTCTAACCTTTGTTTGTTCACATTCAAGCAACATATGATAAATAAAGTATTAATTAGCCAGATTTCCAGTATTCTATATCCTGTTGACACTCTAGAGTGCCAAGTTCATAAAATATTGGCAAACTTTGTCATTGGACACATTAGAGTATGTATATAAAACATTTGCTTTAATTTCTATGAAACTTGGTCTGCATGTTAAATGCCTCAAAGAACTGAGACTCAATCATCTAATTAACTTGCCAAGCTAATCATTTTTTGTAATTATAATTGAGTCAAATAAAGTCTGGAATAAGCATCACATAACACAGTTATGTCTTACAGTGAGAGATCAGAATGACGTTGATCTAGTGCACTGGTATACCAAGGTGAGCGATTCAGGACAAATATCACACTCTTGTTTCCAGTTTCAAATGTCTAGGGTCTATTCTGTATTCCTACTCTATCTAAGACATGTTGTTTGTACATTTTTACTACAGAATGGTAGACAGTTGAGTCAGTTGTTGTGACTGCCAACCTTCCTTTCTTGCCTTCCAGACTTGGATTGATAAGATAACTTCATTTCAACCCTTTTAATAGATATATCTTGTATGTGTTGTTTATTGCGATTCCACTGTAACATTGTATCTGACATACAGCGCTTTGATTTTGCGGTGAGTTTAGTTTAGCTCACTTGTTCTGCAAGGGAATCATATCAATAAATAGAACTGAAATATAAACTCAATCAAAACCATGACTTGGGATACACAGTGGTTGATTGAGTGAAATACAATTTTGTGATTTTTATTGACTTGCAGTTATCAATAAGGTAAAATATATACACTGCCAATTAGTTCAGCTATGCAATTTTGAATTTCACAAATAATACATTCAAGGACAAAAATATGAGCAATGTGTACTTTCTCACACTGCAGTGAAGATTTTTTACTGTTGTTTCACAAGAATATTTTAAAACCAAGTCTATGTGGGATCTTCTGGAGAGTATTCAAATTTCAACAGGTACATTGTTATAGGTAAGAAAAGTACAACTTTAAATTTGTCAGAAATCTGGTTGTAGCCTTTTTATGAGTCTGGATTTTTTGAACTGTTGATTCATGTTGTTTTTTATCCACTTTATTCATTTCTAAGTAGATGGAAAAGACAATTGGATGATAACAGAAATTTATAGTAAGAATGTGAAGATATCTGTGACCATGTTCTAGGTCTAAAAGCTTAGAGCACTGGGTTTGGATCATATTTTCCTATCGTGTTCAAAGGTAATACAGGTCAAACGGTTTTGTGAGAAATAAAACTGATTTACATCTTCTTGAAATGATATAGTAAATAAGACATTTAGGTCTTTGTTTCAAGTAAATGTACAATGATCTACATCTTTTTGTAGAATTTTGTGATTAACAACAAAATGTTATCTTTTAATCCTCTGACGGGTGAACTTAAACATGTAGTTCATAAATGTTGTTTACCAGATCTAGAACTAATTCTGTTTCTTGTACACATAAACTGTTTTTTAGACGTGATCCCTCAAAGAACATGGTCACCCGATTTGACATTCTATATACATGTATCGGGTTTTAAGATATATACTCTGAAGAAGAACATAATATCTTTGGACAAGAAAAATAAATACAAGAAAGCAAGTTTTACCAACAAGATGATAACTTGATTGTCAGCTTTGAGATTTCAGACTTTGTAACATTGCACCCTCAGCTGATAAAAGTCATTAGGATGATAGGTGAAAAGTTCCACAATTGAAACCACTTGAAAACGAATGACCACGCAGAACCGACAAAAGTCGAATACTAAAAAAAAAAATCTGCTGTCAAAAATGTTTTGGTCGTATTTTGTCATTTGAAACATTATATAGTTGTGTACATGCTATGGCTACACTTCCTAGTTGTTTTCAAGGAATGACATTGTACAATGTAGTCAGTCTGAATAGAAAGCTATAACATGGTGTCAACGCTTCCGTATTATGTAAGAATGCACAAAACACATGACACAAGAAAATGGGAAGTAAAATATGTTCAATTAGACACTGTTCATTGACGCCTAGTTTCAACATAAACAAACCAATTTGATGCAATTATCTTTAACACATATGTTGAATTGAATTGAATACATGCAGAGTTCTTTTGTTATAGAATATGAGTTATTAAGTGACCAGATGTTACAAATGTATCAAGTGAAACCATTTTAGTAAATTGATCTTGATCCGAATCTGAATAATGTCGTATAGTTGAAGTGTTTTTACATGACAGAAATAGTTATTAAAGTTGTGGTGCTCTTACTATTTGAAGTCTTGAGGTAAATACTATACCATACTGTATAAAACGATATTTGTAATTCACCCTGTTTAATTCAAGTTAGTAAACATTGGTCATGCAGGAAAACATTGGTCAAACGGATTAATTCTAATTGTGTTACAAGCTTTGACCATTCATTGAAAGTACATGGGGTTTAAAAACTATTGAACTGAAACTAAATGTCACAATGTATATGTAGCGTGTATTGTGAAGGCTAAATTCTAATATTTACATTCGTCCGTTGAGCTCTGTACAAAATAAATTGCGGTTCATTTTGCATGAACCGTATGACCTTTCGTGACCCTTGAGTGGGCGGAG
>ENA-OREC01002486-OREC01002486.1-marine-metagenome-genome-assembly--contig:-NODE-2486-length-10194-cov-13.849659_pt1 | contig 10194 bp, 5 predicted proteins | sample MGYA00248626_ERZ508543 | MGnify/ENA primary metagenome ERZ508543 (study PRJEB26211, sample SAMN05518279) | marine metagenome | isolation source: Puget Sound, Washington, USA | host: Bankia setacea...
CAGACTGACTGCCCAACAGACCTACTGCCCAACAGACTGACTGCCCAACAGACTGACTGCCCAACAGACTGACTGCCTGATGACTCCAGTATACTACACTATGAAAATTAGGGTGATATATCAAACAGAGGTGTGAAAAGCTCACCTTGAAAAGAAGCTCTGGTTATAAAGCTCTCTCATCACTTCTGCATCCACTTTTCCAAAGAATCCACCAACCTTAACAATGCAAAAGAAACACATGAATTTCTTTTAAACACTGATTTCATTTTTTTCAATAAGAATACAGGGGGACTGCATGAACAATAAGTCGGGCGTAATAATGTTTATTAAAGTTAGAACAAACGGAGTGGCTAATCTTCATATATGTCAATTACCAACAAGTTTTGGATAGGAAGTTGCTTGTTGGTAGATATGTTCTCTCACTTTAAAGTAGAATAACATTTAACTTCATCTCCACCTCATCTCTGTTTAGTAAATCTATCACTTCTTGTTTGTATACTTACACTGGTGTTGAGTTTGGGTTGGTTTGTAGCTATGAGGAACCCTCCATCATCTATGAGGTGACAGGCTAGTTTGTCTGGTTGATCACAGTTTGTAGAGCCACTAGTATTGTGTAACTTCTTCTGTAGGATGTTCTGTATGTACTTGTGGGTCAAGATCAGACCTGGCACTGTGTAAATATGAATAGAAGTGGAAATTTGGCTCATTCAATTCTGGGGTACAACACTAGGTCAATAATTGTCAAATTTAGTTCAATAGTTTACCTCGCTAAAATCTTCAAACTACATGTATTTTCAATGAGACAGAAATTCTAATTGCATGATGTCAGTAATAATTAATATTCATCCTTTATTGAATTGTTCTTGTATCAGCATCATATTTCCTGGAAAGACAGAATTACAGTGTCTGCTGTCACAATGAGTTATCAGTGCCTCACATAAAATGAACGTGTGAACTGTCTGAAACCATTTGAATATGGGAAAAAGTTCATGAGTGGTTGCTGGTAAGTTTAGTGACTATAGATAAACATTTAATCTCTACTAGATACCTAAACATATATATGCATAGGCCATAAATTATTTGCCCAAACAAACAACCCACAGCAAGTCAGATTGACCACTGTGTTAAGTGGTCCCCTGCCTTAAGAATCCAATATGACTATTTCCCTTGACTGGCTGTTTAAGACATGTTCGACTGTACATACCTGCCACCCTGTAGTGCACATTTTCATCCTTCTTGTCAATGGCTACAGACCTCATCATTGTAATATTTCCAACCGAGTCACCTTCATCTATATAGACAGCAGTTATGAGCATGAATATAGAACAAAAAGTCTCGTTCTTTTTCAAATAAAGCATCAGGTTCTTGCAGACATTGCCTATTGTGTTACCTCCCTATCAGGTGTGATGACTTTCTTTAGTTATCAAGGAACAGAACCAAGTAAAAAGCAAACTTGTCTCTATAACTTTTAACTATTGGATACCTTTGTTAAATTATATATCTGCAAATACAGAAACAAACAATGCGTACTACAGTATGGTATTAAGGGTAAGTTTGTTTTAATTTCCAAGACATCACAAACATTTCTACAAAAGTTGTACTGACCTTGTACATATGGAGCACTGAGTACCAGATCTGAGGAGTCAATGGCTCGTCTGAAGTAACTAGCCTTCCATGTGTCTCTCTGATCAATGAAGTAATCTAACAACTCCTCACTGAAACACACAACCATCATGTCATCTACAGACTAGACACACGGTACGTTTAACCACAGTCAGAGACTCAGAGGTAAATGGTGTGTATCGTGTGAACCCTATATTGCTGATTGATACACTCTAAGTTCAAATGAGCTGCTTGTTATGTATTCTTCTAAATTCATAGCCTTTAAGTTTCAGTTATTCATTAATAGTGTCATAAACTTAAATGTATCTTACACATCAGCTAATTGACATATGTTTTTTACATAAGGCAAAACATGTTCACTGATATTTCCATGATGTATACAAATGCCACAAGCAATGATAACTTAAATGGTACTTTAACAACTGTTGTTGTTTTTTTCAATATAGGGTGGGTGAACATTTTGTATCAAGTCTTAATTCCAAGTTATTGAGTACATTAAGGCAGATTTACCAGAATGTTGTCACTAGAAGGGTGCATTACAGTTGTATACAGACAAGTAAAAGGCAATCAATATTCTATATGGTTCAACTAATATTCATTTTCTGAATGGTTTTACTTTACAACAATGGCAACATATCACATGCTTAAAATATTTAGTTCTGTAATGAATCAACACAGAATCACAGACTGACAAAATACCAGAGTCTGCAATGTGTGATAATTAAGGTTATTTAAATAAATGCTTAATTATAAACACTGATGAAATAACACTAACAAATCTTCTCTTTCAATCACAATTGCACTATTTTCACAGTGCAATATATCTACTAGTGTGACAATACAATCAGGTAAACTGATAGTGAATCTACAGGTTTACTAAAACAGCTAGATAAATGTTTACTCTAAACAGTACTGAAAGTATATAAAACAGCTTATAAAACAGCTTTTGTAATTGATGTAAAATGTGTAGTTTAAACCAAAAAATCATACAAACATTCAAACTTATGGAATTTTATTTTCTGCAGCCATTTTGGAAGACTATGTTTGCGTGTTGTATTACTGCTTGTAATAATGGACACTATAGAAGCATTTAAATAAAATCACAAGAAAGTAGCCAAAGCAATAAAATAATACAATTAAACAGAAGATTTGCTCATTTATCTTATAGCTGGTGTTGTTTGTTTCAGTCTATCAGTTGAACATAAATAAACTTCATATCTCTCAACAATATAAGGAAACCAGGAAGTACTATGCCTTTGTTATAGGGATTGTATCATAGTTTTTACCCTATTAAACCGCAAATATGACGTATGCAACTGTCTCAGCCAATCAGAGAACACAAAATCATAAGTATTATCTGGGAAGACAGAGTTTATGAGAGTGTATGAAAGGGCGTGTCATGAAGACTGACCCTCAGTACCCATTTGTTAATTTATATCAGACCATTCCTAAAGTATGATTATGGAAGACGGTGGTGCGATAAAATTTAAGCTGGGAAGTTTATTCCTGCATCCTTTTCCAACGTGCTGCACGAGGATCACACTTATTTTCAAACATGACCGACATTCTAACTGAAGTAATGCATTTATATAGCACGGGAGGTTTGACCTGCTCCTGGATAATTCAAGGTGATAAATGATGTGTTGTAATTGTAACATAGTTAAGGTAGATTCAAACTGATTTAAAACAAGATACATATTTAAGTAATCATAGTTAAATTGGGTACCTCGTTACACTTTATAATGAATACATTTAGCATCATAACATATTCCCTACAGTCAGGTCAGTATTCACAAGCTATACAAACATGTAGCGGCAAGGTCATACGGTTTAAATCGGTTAGATGGCACGATGACGGAACTTCATGACGCACACTGGGCTACCCTAAACTTCTTCCAGTGTATATCCTGAAGAGCCGTCATCATTCTAAGACCATTAGTCAGTAATAAAAATAAAGAGTCCTCAAAAGTCTACACATTAACACAGTAAACACTAATCACATAGACAAAGAATAGTCTATTCTCTCTGAAGGCAGAAACTAAAACACAAACTACTGCCAAACTGGAAGGAAAGAAAACATTAAACTTGTTTAACAATGAAGACATACAATCTAAAGCAGTGGTTGTCAAAGTAAATCTGGTACAACACGTCAATGTTATACTTTCTCCCATCTAGCCTTCAAATATAAGTATAATTATTTGTTAATACCAACATTAGAGTGAATATTTTTTGAAGATGTTTGAACCTTTTTTCTGTGGTTTGTTAATTGTCACATAATTATATATACAAGACAAACATGAACTATTTTGACAACCAATGTCTAACTTAATCACATGACTTTGTATGAAATGTCAACAGTTGCACATGAGTTTCCATTTAAACCAAACATTGACAATTCTTTGTAGTTGCACTTGTTATTTGAAAAAAACTAATGAGAAATTTGTAAAATGTTGTTTCCATTGCAACCTTTTTTAAGAATTTCCTGTTCCATTTTAGAATTGATCATACTAAAGTTACTTAAAATAGTATTGCATATAAACACCTACTCGTAATGTACAGACAATAACAGTTTCTATATAATCAGAGTGTATCAAAAACTTCCATTGTGCATGTCTGAGATTTCATAGCAAGATGTCATGTTACTACAAATTACTGTAAAACCATTAAACCTTGTGGTAATGTGTTTTATTTGTTTTCTCATATTAACATTCTATATTGTTAGAATTTTGTATGAAAAAATGTGGCTCATTTTCAGAGAGAAAGGACAGGAATTAGACAGGAACTTTTCGTGTTGTTTTCGCTCTCTAATTGTTGATTTGTTTGTTCATCAAAACTTTCCAAATGAACGTCCCACTAAGAGTTATGGTTTTACAGTACATCTAGGAAGAACAATATGCATCTAAGTTATACTAGAGTTTATACCCTGCTGTACTGTTTTCTACACATTTTATCCAACACTTGCTACTGGAAGCCATCTCTTCTGAACAATCCTCATGTTTAGTAGCAAGGTGTTTATACTTGCAGCTTTTAGTTAAATAATACAGATATACACAAATCAAACAATCAATCAATGCAACCGTTTTATATTCAGTAACTCTTATATGTACAAACCCAAAACACTGTCACACATGGATAGTTGGTCAGATAAATACAACAAATACACAACTTAACACATTGTGGTACTCAATGCAGTTTAATATGGTCCCCTTTTAAACAGAAACCACTACATTTGTATTTAAAAGTCAATTTTTTAAACTGAATCCACTAAGTTTTATATTTAAAAGTCTGTTTTCAAAACAGAATCCAATCATTAGGTTTTTGAAAAACAATTTTTTAAACTGAGTCCATTAAGTTTGTATTTGAAAGTCAATGTTTAATACATTATCTACTCTGTTCATACTTAAAAGTCAATTTTTAAAACAGAATCTACTAAAGTTAGTATTTAATCGACAATTTGAAACAGAATGCATTCATTTAATAGGTTTTTGAGACATTTTTTAACTGAATCCATTCAGTTCGTATTTGACAGTCAAATTATTGTCCATCACAGAAAAGGTTTTTCCCAAAAGAATCATTCTGTGCAAAACACAATTTTTCATGGATACAACAGCTGTGTGAAAATCGATGTGATCATGATAATGAGGAATGCCATTGACTTCTTAGACACACTATAGCTTAAACTGGACATATATAAGTCATAGAGCACTCATACATGCATCTGTTATGTCATACAGCACCAGGGGTGAAAGTGGCCCAAAGTTGAAAACCTGAAAATGATGCTGGGGCTGTAAGGCCCACAATGGGTCCAGGGCAAAGCCTTGGTCAGCTCCTGAATTTAAGCTGTTTTGGAAGACCCATGATCCATTTCCAAACAGCTCAAAATATGTGATAAGACAAAACAAAGAAAATCATGTTGATGACTTGAAAACTATGGAGGAAGATTGAAACACCTTCCCTATATGACATATAAGAGTTTTGAAATAGGGACATAACTTTGGAACCTCTGTGTCACTCGATTATCGGTAACCATGATCATCAGTTATCTTCCCATATTCGGGGAAAACATCAGGCTTGTCCAAAATGTTCCGTTTGTAACGTATTTTAAGTTAAAACAGTTATCTATTTTGTTAGGCCTTTGTTTAGTGTGTTCAAAAGTCTGTTGACTTTATTTAGTTAACACATATGAGTTGCCGTGTGCCTCACATCGCAATCAACACTATGAAAATACGTTATGGTGTTCCAAAGGATGATTTATTTCAAATATTAAACCGTGCCCTACTCGATTATATAACTTTTATTAACATTAACGAGAATTTTAAGCTTCTGTTTTAGATATGCATCAGGTAGTTGAATAATGTAGATCGTATCCTGAGCTGACATGCTTCTGTTCGTTTTAAGGATGGAATGGCAAATGTTAACATTGACATTTGATTTTGGTTTGTTCCCTGCGTCTATCTCGTGTTTTCTGGTGGTATTTTCCCGCTAAAGAACGCACATGGTTGAAGAAATGATAGTCGGTTGAGAAAGTGGTTATAGTATATCAGGTTAAAGTTTAAGGTTCCCTATTTAACACGTGGTTCACCAAACGCCGCATATAATAACAAACACTGTTAAAATATATGACAAGTGTACGCTCATATGGAAACATAAAGTTCTACAAAGGAACAACATCGCCGAGTTGTTATTTGTGGCCACAAGACATGATACCTAGCTGTGGGTTACACAGATCGATCGAATAATGATGTAATCAAGATCGAGATACGCTATCAGAGCTCCTCTGACACGAATATGCAGTCTGGTACGAGAACGGAATCACCCGTGGCAGTTCAGATTGATGTACGAGCCTGAAGTTCTATCATCTAACGGAAAAGGCAGAAATGTGCCAAACTGGCAATTTCTTATCTATTTTAAGTAACATTTCTCTTGGCTACGTTTGAATAAGATGTCTACAGTGAACCAGAGAGGTGTACCCCTATACTCCCTCTCGTTATCTTAACGGATTTACACAATTTGGAAAAATGACCCCTGAGGACTTCCAAAAAACGGTATTCCGTCATAAACCGGTACACTTTCACCCCTGCAGCACTTATACATGCATCTGTGAACACACCTGTCTATAACATGGCAAACTAGATGATGTTAGAACACACAACCACATACAATAATCTCATTCATTTCTGCACTTCACACAACTGTAATTTACACCCACAGCAAACATTATAGATAGTTTAACTGTTACATCAGATAGTTGAATACAAAAATCATGGTATATAACCTACATTTGTCATTTTGGAACCAGTTCAATGTTGGCTACAATTCTTTATATAGTATTTAATCCAAATTTAACAAGCCCCAGTTCAGGAGTTGGTTTTCTTAAACAATAATGAAGCAAAGCATACATTCCCTGAATTATACTTTTTGGTGTGAAAATATATTTGCTTTTTTAAATTTTGTAAAAAAGTGACCAAAACAATAACTGGCATTGCGGATTCAAAAACAATGCTGTTTACGGGAAGGGTTAGTTTTTGAGCAGGTGATGCAATAAGCCCTGGTGAATGGTGGTTAACCCTAGGTGACCTACCTCTTTGGGTATACACTTGTCAGTCCTCCAACTGTGGCGAAAAATGCACCAACAAATCTAAAACACATAAAGTACAGTTTTAGTTATTTTTCATACCCAACACAATCTCTTTTCTTTAATTTCGACCTTGTTCATAAGTGGCTAAAAGTAAATAAATGAGCAGTTCAGCGACTATATGCTCATTATGTTTAGTTGTCCAATAGTAGAAATCATCAGAATCATCATGTATTCCTTTAGTTCTTTATAGCATTGAATAACAGAAAAAGATCAAAACTTACGTTATAAATAATACTTACTCATCACGAATGTTGGACATTGCCCAGTAGTCAGACATAATTGAAGCTGCGTGTAGGTCAAACAGTAGGTGACTGATTAACTCACTGTCCCCTGCAAAATACAAACAACTCTTAAAATGCACTGCTTGGTAATGTCATTCGGATTGGATAGTAGTGTAAATTATGATTTTTAATACCATTTATACTGTCCCAAATATAAAAATTACAAGACAGTTGAGTTTACCCTATATTGCAATGCCATATCCATTCAAATTCCAATCCAACACATTCCTGTATATTAACTTTTCGCGATTCTTATAATATAGCATTTTTCATACTAATATTTACCTTTACCACCTTAAAAGACCAAATCCTACACTAAATTGTTACAGTTACAAATATCCAGTTGGAAAAGAATTTATACAAGTTTTAAATAACTTGTTTTCTTATCCCTGTTTCTATGTATTTTGTAATGTTATGTGTTGCCATGAATAAATGTTCATACCTGCAAGCCTCATAACCAAACTGACAGTATGTATTTGCCAAAATTTAGTCTAAGCAATAACAACAATTTTCATTTAAACATTATTATTTTATTAGTATTATTTTCTATCACATCACTTCAATAACAATATTCCAAGCCTAGTGTTTCTGGAAGACCTTCTTTTAATATGATCAAACGTTTAAAAGGAATGTCACATGACCTGTTCATTATAGATAGAACCTACCAGACTATTGATATCATGTGTTGATTATTGAACACCTACCAGACTATTGATATCATGTGTTGATCTTTGAACACCTACCAGACTATTGATATCATGTGTTGATTTTTGAACACCTACCAGACTATTGATATCATGTGTTGATTTTTGAACACCTACCTAACTATTGATATCATGTGTTGATTTTTGAACACCTACCAGACTATTGATATCATGTGTTGATTTTTGAACACCTACCAGACTATTGATATCTTGTGTTGATTTTTGAACACCTACCAGACTATTGATATCATGTGTTGATTTTTGAACACCTACCAGACTCTTGATATCATGTGTTGATTTTTGAACACCTACCAGACTATTGATATCATGTGTTGATTTTTTAACACCTACCAGACTATTGATATCATGTGTTGATTTTTGAACACCAACCAGACTATTGATATCATGTGTTGATTTTTGAACACCTACCAGACTCTTGATATTATGTGTTGATTTTTGAACACCTACCAGACTCTTGATATCATGTGTTGATTTTTGATCACCTACCAGACTATTGATATCATGTGTTGATTTTTGAACACCTACCAGACTCTTGATATCATGTGTTGATTTTTGAACTTGCAAAGATTTTTGTGTCAGTTTTTAACCATTAAATGAACCAAGCTTTTAGTTTAATTTATACAAAATCATTTTAGTTTGATTGTGAAAAAAGAAGTTCTAGTTATGTAGAATCTGGAACGAACCAGTACTAAATAATGTGAATGAAATTTCTTGCTCAAGTTAACACTAGGAGCCTTTGATGGGGTTCAAACTCCCACCTGACAGGTATAAACCGATAAGTCAGACATGCTAACAACTATGCCTGGTCACTTTTATTGTCACTTGTCATAACAATTACATCTAAACACTTACATTCATAGCTATGGTGGTTCTCTAGGGCCTCTTTCAAGTCTAACACTGTGCCTGTCCTGTTCTCAGAGGTGGAGAAACCTTTATAGAAGTCCCAGTCAGGTATCAGCAACGAGGTAAATGTCATGTTCAACAACTTCTCCAGATCTAGTCCGCCACCTGAAATACAAGATTGGAAGTGAGTGTTGTGAAGATGTACACTTTCCAACTAAAGGACAATCACTTGTTACTGCAGAGGATGAAAACTTTCTGTCATTAAAAGTGGAAAAGGAGAAGCCTATATGTCAAGAATCAGTGCCAAGTTAGGGGAAATGTGCATGATTTAAAAGAAAGTGCTAGTGGAAGCCACCTGTAAACAGTTACAAAACCAATATGGTTACTGTCAGAACTTGCTTCAATTGGACAGCAGCTAGTTTCAGACAATGCAAACTTATGCTTTTTTCATTACCTGACCTCTATACAAATGAGACTGTAAACTAATGTATACAGTACTATATTGTATGGACTTGATATGCAATACAGTTCTCAAATAAAAGTCATGAATCCCCTCAAAGAACTTGAACTATATGCAAACCCGAGATATTTCACACCTAAATGTTGCTGTCATGTAACAATTGAAGTCAATGACGTGCCACACATTAAATAAAGTCTTATAAACACTTAAACAGTCAAATCAAATACTAAATGAAATCAGACAGCCAAGACATGAAGCATCTTTCAGCATGAGGCATTTAGTATTGAGGCAAAGGGTTTTAAAGTCTCATCAATACAGATCAAGTCATCTAGGAGGAGATGCGCTTACAAGATCTGTTGTCACATATTGCAATATTAAACTTAAGCATGTTAAAGTAAATCTCTCTTGGAATATTTCGGACCAAAATAATGCTCCTTCTTAATGCCCATTCATTATCCTCCTTAATGCCCATTCAATATCCTCCTTAATGCCCATTCATTATCCTCCTTAATGCCCATTCATTATCCTCCTTCATGCACATTCATTATCCTCCTTAATGCCCATTCATTATCCTCCTTAATGCCCATTCATTATCCTCCTTAATGCCCATTCATTATCCTCCTT
>ENA-OREC01002487-OREC01002487.1-marine-metagenome-genome-assembly--contig:-NODE-2487-length-10194-cov-13.451418_pt1 | contig 10194 bp, 4 predicted proteins | sample MGYA00248626_ERZ508543 | MGnify/ENA primary metagenome ERZ508543 (study PRJEB26211, sample SAMN05518279) | marine metagenome | isolation source: Puget Sound, Washington, USA | host: Bankia setacea...
AACATGCTCTATATGGTATTCTACTGTTCTGCGACACACACATGCTTATGCATCAAAATGCGACAATTAACTATTTTTTCCCACGATATAAATATGCTAAACACAACTAATGACATTGCTTGTTTTTCAATCTGCATTGCTTGCTTTTCATCTCAAAAATAATGTCAAAGATAATATAAATTGCAAGGTGTGACTGCTTAATGGTATGCAGTATGAAATCATTGATCAATTGTTGATACCCACAATCGGTTTTCATTAGATCTTCATGTTTGAAATGCACACCTTTGATTGGGGAAAAAATCGCATTTTATAATTCCTGCCGATTAGATGTAATGTTTGCAGGGTCACATATTGACATCACGTTGTTATAATTGTTTAGATTCGTTACCAAAATTATAATTTCAAATATAAGAGGTGTTACGTTATTACTGTATTGTGATATTAAAATGGTAATCGAATCTAAACATGTTGCCGCCCATTTTTGTCACTCAAGCACCAGAAGAACCCTTAATTGAAAGCAGTTTAACGAAAGCGATTTTCCTGGCCACAAAAGTGGATTAAATGATAAAGGCCATAATCTCATATCCCCGACGCCAAAACACAAGATGCTTGTTTCATTAGAAATCCATGTTTTGCCATCAAATAACACATACAAGGGCGTTTTTCTGATGTATGCTATAGTTTTTGCTTGTATGAAATTGATATCATATAGCTGGAAAGTACTTATAGATGAATTTCAATCACTTTTCGGTTGAAAAAAGGGCGTAACAAAAAACTTCAAAAGTACGTTAATCTATCCTCTAGACCATTTAATCCTGTTTAATTAATGAGATTTTTATGTTCTGTGTTATCATATAAGGTACATATACGGCAATGTAGTATGTAATTAAGATTTTAAATTCTTGTAAACGCGGTATAGAAATGCAATTATGGGAGACTTGCTGTGTAAGTTTTTGTCAAGTTTGTTTTAATAAGTAAACACAGCGTAATGTATGGCAACCTTTCCAAACACCCTGCACCCTCAACATAATAACCAAAAGTTGTAATCCAAAATGATTTGCTTCACTTAAAACGTACGACTCCGACTCATTGAACCAAATTCTAGATAAAAAACGGTTAGATGTAGAAAAGGTGACACCGTGATCCCGTACAACATAGTTCGTTTTTAAGTAGATTATGGAGTACATACTTAATTGAATTACATGTTTCTATCTGGAGTTTCATTACTATCGTTTAAATGACAACTACGTGAAAGAACTTATATTAATTATAATAACAGGTACAAGCAACTGGCATACCCTGTTCATCACAATCATAAGTATGTCTTCTTACATTGTATGCTGATTCAGTAACATAAATCGCGTCAATCATTTAAAAGAAAACACTCGTTCGACATTGAAACAAAAACATGTATACACATAAATGGATTGTTTTAATTACCTATATGAATGAACACATGTACGTATACACGGAGTTCAAATATAGCTAACTCAAGATGTACATACTTGTGTCTAATAATAACGATTTAAAATATATCTAGAATGTTGATTTTTATTGCATCATTCAAACAATCTGTTTTTAAATGTTTTGCAATGTATATCCTATTTATAAACGTTATCTGTACCTGCAACTCATAAGAGTAGCCAACATAGAACATGTTGAAGATATTGTTTTATCGTAGTTAGATAAATATTGTGTTGACAATGTTGTAGATTGTCTGTATGATGCAATGCCAAAAATACATCACATTTAAACACATGGACTGTCTTGTTCAATATATGTGTGCTTTTTTATTTTCGAGAAACAATGTTTACGTCTAAAGTTTTCAGCTAGACATAATAACGCCTAAGTCATACACGGCTTGTCGTTTTGAATGGCAAAAGAAAGAAACCAGAATAAAGAAAAAATAAGCGGTTCCCGTACAATATCAATATTTAACACATCAACAATCGCAATATGTACATTGAATTTGGTAGGGGTGTTTTAAAGCCATTGACAAAAGTCGTAGATTGTAATTGTTTGACGTTTTTGAGACATGTGTTTTAGTGGATACACATGACTGTGTTGATCACACAGAGTAATGCAGTTATCTATTTCTCTAATCTACGTTTTAAGCCAAGACGCAGGATTCGGTCTCTGTATTCACTGAATTCAACTTGAACAATGCACGCGAGTTAAATTAATACAACAGTATCTTGGCGCCAAAATCATTCATGCATATACAAGTACACTTCAAACGCAGGTTGTATTTTACACGAGTTGTGGTTGAGTAGTTGTGTTATATATATACAAGTAATACAATATCACACAAGAACACTGCTTTGTGGTGTGTATCGACTGCAAACGATTGTCGCTCGTGAATGTGACAAAATGTGAGAGTTTTAGCATTCATTGGTGCCCCTAGATATCCAGAACACACACCACATAGAAGTTTAGAACGACAATATATAGTTAAAGATGTTGACAAAACTGTCATTGAAAAAATGCCCATAATCATGTTAACAATTCTGGAATACTCGCTCATACACGTGGCAAACTTTGAGAGTTGTAGATATATTAATTGTGCTGCTAGATTTCCAACCAATACTAGATTAGAACACGACAATTGAAGATTTTGAAAAGATGGTCAATGATAATGCGTACCAAATATATATAGTCATTGAGTTTGTATAAGGAGATGTTTCATGTAATAATTGGATAAGAAAATCGAGATAGAAAATCTAGTTTTAGTGAATTAAACTACGCGTACAGTTCCTTTGATCGTTTATAAGAAATCCTACAACTTTGTGTACTGTACTTAAATAGGACAGTATCCATTGAGTGCACCATCTCCTTTACTGTTGGTCATTCAACGCTGTAATGACCATTCATTTACCTGAATCAGGACTAGATACGCGTACATGGTTGGATTGTAGAAACTTCAAAACATGGGAAATTTTACAAAATCATCCTAGTAGCCCTAATGAATGAACAAGCTCAAGCGGCTTAAAAGAGTTTGCAGCATCGTATTAGTTGTATACTTGTTTCATTTATACAAACGTTCAATGGTTGCCCCTGTTATGTAGCTAGTAATCCTGTTTTAACTTTCATGACGTAAACAAGATTTGAAGTCGTGCATGGATAACCAATTCACAGTAAACGGGACATTCGCTCGTTACTTTTATTCAATGATATGTCATGTGTTGGATCATAAGAACCGATGCCAAGGTGAACCTTCGTATAAGGAATATCACCAGCATGTCATCGTACAAAAGTCTTACTTCTTAACCCTGGTGTCCACCACATACCATGACAAGTAAGAGACGAGTCAGAGGTCTACATACGTTCGTTTCTTTCACTCCAAGGCTATGATCTAACGTACTTGAGACATTTTCTGATCTCCAGCGTACATACAGGACGAACATTCACACACAATCGGAGGCTAAGTCGTTAGTGCTACTAACAGTTATATCACAGTATTAAGTACAATGTATTTCAAATAATAAACAAAACGCACACTTGATACCAAGTTGGAGGGGTAACATTGTACATTTTTCAACAATAAGTCCTATACATTTAATACACGTTGGTGTTAATTCAAATTGCTTGTGTTCTATGTGTTTTTTCTCATCGCACATGCATATAGTTTCCTTATACGTGTTTGTAGCTGAACCGCATGAGTTTGTTAAGAACGTTTATAATGAACTGCCCAAGCTGTATTGAGACCAAACATGAGCTCACCTCTGTCAGAATCACTCAATCAATCTATAGTTGATGCCTTTTATGACTACACGTACTCCCAACTGTTCACACTCCATAAATCTTACAACTACTTACACTCATCAAGATGTCTCGACAAACTTGTATTAAACGGTTAATCGGATATTCAGGTACACATGTATAAAGTTAGGGTTTGTTTTGTAAAGAGTGCTATAGTACATGTACCGATATCAAGAAAGAAATGATCATTTACACGTAGCTATTGCAACACTCTTCCCCTCTTTCCAGTTCACGACCGTTTTCTGAATTATTGAATTATGACAAATACAAAATAGAGTAACCAACATTAGAGGTAATAAATAAAACAAAACATTTATGCAAGAACTTTCATAAACATCCAATCAGTTATTCACATGTTATATCGATATGTTATGAATTAAAAACCTTTAAACAGACTTATGAATTGTTGAATTGTTCGACTTGGACAAGAAAAACCACGAAAACTTGCTAATAGACACATTGATACACTTTTAATATTCATGTTAGATGTTTTGTCCTGGGCTAAGTGTTGTTTATGACATTCTGCTGTATGTACGTAAACTAACCCGGCACAAAGATTATGTTTTGGTCTGTTTTTAACCAGCATTGAAAGAGAAACTTCTACATAATACAGTTTCGTGATTCACATGGGTAAAGGAATAAACTGAAACATGAGACGCGTATAAGTTGTTTGAGATTACGTGCGTATGAAACAGAACCGTCCTGTATTGCTCATTTTCTCTCAAGGACGAGTCGCAAATGTTCATTGACAAAACTACATCGCGCTCAAATCTATCTTAAAACCCCCACAAACAAGAAGCTTTATCAATGAACTTGTGGTGGGTAACCTAAATATGTCAGTCAAACTTGTGGTTGCCCAAACATATAGATTGTGAACTATACAAACCCGTTTTTCCACGCTGTGTTTACACGTCTATAGTCGATAATTACTGGCCGTATGTATGTATAATACCGTTGGGAAACTAATTTCTCATTAACCCTGTAAATTAATGAGATAAAGGCAAATAACACGCTCACGTTGCGCATGATAAGTCAACAAAGCGCAACCGGTGTTCCATTGAAATATTGTCTATGTAGAACTTGCACTAGACGGTGCTACCATTAAGATAGGACGTACGTGAAACTGACACCATAAACCATGTGACCGAGACAAGCTGATAGGTAAATCATACATATTAATGAATGAGTCACTTATTATGCACTGTTATGGCAATAAACACTATATTCTCAATGTCTAGGGTTCTAGTCACGTGGTCACAAACAGAAGCACAATAAATTTCATTCACAGAGCATTGGGCAAACACATAAACCCGCTCTTATCTAATGACTATCTTGATTTACTTCACAACCAATGCATGCTGTCTTCCTATATGAAACAGACACTATTCAACATGATAAACATGTTAACATAGATAAATATTCGGTTATATAATGAACTGAGAAAGTAATAAAAGGGATAATGAAAATGCCATAACGAAGCAAAGAGCTTTACTGAGTAAATACGAATCAAGCTTTAGGTAAATAAAATGGTTGTTTAAAACTTGTATGAGTCCTGCTTATACATTAACGTGTTGCATGCATTGAGTCAGTGTATAGTGTGCAGACGACACTCTGTAAACAACTTAGGTTTCAATAATCGATCAATGACACACATGGCTAAACATTCGATTGCTATACGTTTCTTCCTATGTGTACCTGACTTTCCAAACATACTCATTGCATGGTAAAATAGAACCACATATTAGCAACTGTAAGTGATGATATTGTGAACGGTCATTTATATTTATAAGTAATCCCATTCTTCAGCATGAACGTTTTGCAGCAAAGGTAAAAACAATATTGCATAAATACATATCTTATCATAGCTGTTGACCTGTTTAATAACGCTCGTATGTTTTTACCTGATTGCACTGATCCGTATAAGGAGCTTACTGTATAACGACTGGAACTAAGTTAGTTTAGTAGCCATTATCGTTACTAATAGGTTACGGAAATAGCTTGCACTTCAGTCTGATCGAAGCGGATTAAAGAAGTGTAATGCATGTGAACAGATTAAAGAACGCATATGACTAACTCGGCATTTGCATTAACTGTTTTCAAAATGCTAATGTTCGTTTTACATCCGCTGTTAAGTCAGTGCCCTATATGCGTCATTGATGTTTTGTAGTTTTTCTTTAATGCAAGATTTGCTGTAGCGGCAGTTTTTTCTAGCAGCGTGTGCACTCTCCCATATATCTGTATATACCCTTATCTATGTGTGACTCACAGGTATATGGGCCTCCGTTCACTGATAAATGATATACCACAAACATCTTATAGGCAATGCCGGTTCTACTAAACTATTCAAACTGTCCCAAATACCCAACAGGTGTGGCTTTGTGTTTTGGTCAATATTTCAAGTATTTGAAGCGAGCTTTTGTTGTGAGCGTGCTTGAAAATATATTGTCAGATTTGTTCGACTTATTACTATCTGATCGCATTTTGTCAATCTGAGTCTTCACATACTAAACCAATAATTTCAAGATTCAAGAGCATTGAAGGGTCGGTAAATGTTGATATTTTGTTATTTGGTTTATAAGTAATAAATACGCTTACATGTACTATTACTATGGCCACAATTATACATAACGTTCGCGCTATACTGTTGTTATAATACTTCTAACTTGTTTGTAGGGTACGAGTTGAATTCAGTGAGTACACAGACCGAATCATACTTCGTGGTTTTAAACGTATTTAATAGAGGAATAGATAACTAATATTGTTTCTAATGAAAGGTTAAAATGGAGACTCGTAAATACCCTTTGTATTTCTGTTGTGTCTATTTGTATTCGTTTACTTTGTGAAACAAATTGAGAATAAACGAGGATTGCACTGAGGTTAAAAACCAAGTACAGTCACCGGAAACCAAACTTACCTTGATTAACAAGTGTAGTTTGTATTGTTATGATGTTATAGATTGTAACAGTTTAGTTGTGAACAGAGAATCAATTATGTGGCAATATACAATCTACAGTATATTGCCAATGTCTTCCAAAACAACAATACAATACAACAAGACAGCAGCATTTTGCACTACTGTCCGTTTGTTCGCTAATTATTCCAAGCTAACCTGTGATGTAGACCATATTCAGCTTGTTTGTGAACATTGATTATAAATTATGTTTCATTTGTATCGTTTCAGGAATGCAGTTGGGATGCAAGGAGTTACGAGCAAAACGTTTTATATCCGATGGATTTTGTACGTCAATTAAACCAATTAAAGAAGTAGTGTGTGCAGGCCAGTGTATGCCAATCAAGGAACAAAACCTACCTTGGTGGGCGGAGTTTACGAAATATTGGGCAAAACCGAAACACAAGGAATGGAGGTGCGTTGAAAATATTACAAAACTTAAGAAAGTGCAATTAATGTGCCAAGACGGTACATCGAGACATTATAAAATTAAAATAGTTAAGTCGTGTAGGTGCAAAAGTTATGAACGTGAGCCAAATGAAACGGGCATCAAGCCCACTGAAACTATTATAAGGAGGAGGAAACAAAACTTGAAAGACAAACCTAATCGGAGACGAGATAGACGTGAAAAAAGAAGATTACGGAAGCAACGTGAGCGTGAACTTCGGAAACAAAACAAAAAGAGAAATAAATCTTCTAAAAGTAAAGGAGAAACGCAACGAACACGCGAGAGAGACTCGTCGTATAAGAATGAGCGACATACGCATTCACCTGGTTTGGTGTCAGTAAAAAGAAGGCACCCAGTGGGAACAAACGCGTCACCCGAACTTTAGGGACACGTGTATTTTTGTACTGTGATGTAGATTTCTAATTGTGACTAGGTCTTCGCAAAGTACCAGTGGTGTGCTTATTTGTGCAGCAAGTTAGGTAGGATGCTTTCGAGCTTACACGAGTGAAAGCACATGAACAGCAGCAGTAGTGTATATAATCTACACGAGAGTAGGGAAGGAGAAAAAGAGAAAAGGACTGGTCCTGATCCAGCGGTTTAGAGACGGTCTTGGGCAAAGGTTTAATGGTTGAATGGATTATTATATGTGATAACACACTGGAGTAAAGTTTTGTAGGGCCAGATGGTGTTTACCTGGCGTATGTTGAGAACCGAGGTGTGTCACATTCTGGGCGTCATGTCGGGATCAAATACAGGATTAAACCCGCGGACGTTTGAAGACCCGTGTTTTATTTATTCAATATCGTTACAGGCTGTGTAAACCTTACCATCTTGTTGTATATATGCATCCACAAATAAATCCTTCATCATGGTTCAGCTACCCAAAAACATCTTCATCTTTCAAAAACCTATTACATATTTGTTTATGAACATATACAATAAAGATTAGGACATTTAAAACGTGGTCGCTGTTTGGACCGACCTTTAAACAAGAACATAGAAAGAGGAATGTTTGAGCACTGTTGCATTCAAGCTTATTTAATATTTGTTAATCTACTAATGTTCTATCAACAACTGAATCAATGTTTAACTAAATATACATATGATTTGAATGAAATATATCATACTCAAAACGCTACCTTCGTCCTTTGCCACAACGATATATCACATGTTACATTACACGCCAAGGGTTTCTAAAACTGAAAAACGAAAGAACGACACGTGTTGGCAAATACTTCCATTGGTTAAAAGAACACTCGACTATTGTAACATTATATTTATGTTAGCTTGGTGATACGGAAGAATGTATTAGTTGGTGTTACAAACGACCTTCCTGGACAAAGTACTATAGCTGTTAACTGTAACTGTAAGAATGCGCTTTTATTTCGAACTTATGTTACACAAAAAAGTAGTGTCCCCGTTCTATCTAAGTTTAACATTTCAAACAAACGGTGGTGTTCTACTCTAGTGATCTGTGATCTCCATTATCGAAGGACAAACACTTTAGAACCGTATTCCTGCATGCTTCAGCAACAAGCGATAACAACAAAGACAACACAAAATAGATATAACGTTGATACTAATTTTTAAAATGAAATCTTTGCATTTTTAAGTAACTGACACAACTACACTTTAAAGTCTATGTATATGATGTTCAAACAATTTCCAACTTTACACAACACATGTTCATACAGTAGCTCTATATTTTTGTCATATTGCTCATTTATATTTTATAGAATACGCAATTTTGTTATGGCCACACATTTTCTCATACCTAAAGCTTGAATAATGATATCAATAAGTTTGTCCAGTCAGAATAATGGCAAACCATGTGTTATTCAAGACAATACAAAGTTCTTTGAAACAACACAACTTTTGTTGTGATAGTAAATGGTACACATATACGAACCTACACGATTAGTGTGTGTACTGATAGTCCAAACATGTACCGAAGTACGTGAAGTTAGAACTTTCTGCGCCAGTAAATTGTCCCCATTGCATGACTAACGACTATATTTAAATATACCCTTAATTTGACACCAGGCAACTGAAACTGTTTCTGTTTGCCAGATGGTCGTGCAAACGTATGTTTTCTTTGAACTTGTATACCATGTTTTACCAACTTGTTTTACTTTGTTCGATTTTGTTATCATGCCCTGACAAATAAAACCAAGTAATAACTAGTTGTCAGTGTTTATACTTGAACTTCAAACTGTAATGCTTTACTACAAAAGCGCTATTGGTGACATTCGGTCTTCACTTAACTTGAAGACTGAAGGATTACTCTGTTCAACATTGCTTTCGTTAGATTCTACAACGATTTAGGTAGCCATCTTTGTTGATATTGTTAATGTTTGTAACTCATAGCGTGTTTGAAAAATTAGTTTGTTTTGTTTATATTTTGCTCATATGTTTGATATCAGGGCCATATACTTATTTGTAAGATGTATTTAAGTGTACATAGATCTATCCATTATGAAAAAAGATTAAGTTCCAACCTCTGTTGTTTCTTTTGTTTTTAAATATATCCGATAGTGTAAGACTACATACATGTATTTGGGATTCATTTAACAAACAATACTGATAATATGACGTCATGTGATTTATTGTTGATGACGTAGGTGTGCTCAGCGTTCAACGAACAGAGGTTTTACCTTATAAACTACTAAAACCACAAATGACTTCAAGACTATTCGATTTACAGACACAGTAGTCGCAAACAAAATGAAACCTTAATAATATTACACACAAATAAAAACATCGTAGCTTGGAACAAATGATTAAACCTAAAACCTTCCACACGAAACATGAAATACATATTGAAATTTAAATACTAAAACACAAGGCAAGGAAAATAGGGTGTCATTTGAAGAAAAATAGGCGCCCTGGCCTGGAACCCATGTTGAAACATTTGTATTGACAAACGTCTTTGCATAGAACTATTGATGTAACCTTTATATTAACACCCTATATATTAACAAACTTCGTAGCATAGAACTTATAATGAATCCTATATATTAACAAACTTCGTAGCATA
>ENA-OREC01002488-OREC01002488.1-marine-metagenome-genome-assembly--contig:-NODE-2488-length-10194-cov-6.563013_pt1 | contig 10194 bp, 4 predicted proteins | sample MGYA00248626_ERZ508543 | MGnify/ENA primary metagenome ERZ508543 (study PRJEB26211, sample SAMN05518279) | marine metagenome | isolation source: Puget Sound, Washington, USA | host: Bankia setacea...
ATCACTCTTTGTTGGATATATCTACGACATCACTCTTTGTTGGAAATATCTACGACATCACTCTTTGTTGGAAATATCTACGAAATCACTCTTTGTTGGAAATATCTACGACATCACTCTTTGTTGGATATATCTAGGACATCACTCTTTGTTTGAAATATCTACGACATCACTCTTTGTTGGAAATATCTACGACATCACTCTTTGTTGGAAATATCTACGAAATCACTCTTTGTTGGGTATATCTACGACATCACTTTTGTTGGGTGTATTATTGGTATATATTCTGTACATCGTATGCCCAAACACAATATCACGGGCGGTGTCAATTTAAACACAGTTAAACAACGCCGCGTAATTCTCTATCGGTGCCATACTCCCGGGGTCGTTATAGATTCCGGACTCACACTGCTGGAGAGTCTCACTGGCTGGGTTGTTCGAGATGAAAACACCCTCCTTTGAACCATAGTTGTTACCCGGCTCTGCATAGAACGTAAACCCAATCACGTCACCCTCAGAACCCTGGATAGTTGTGACATTTAATCCGCTCTCTAATTTGCTGAAACATAATAAATGACGTATTTTTGTAATAATAGTAATATGAAAATAAAGACTTTATTTAACGAGGATGCTTACTTGACAATTGTCAATCTGCCGTAAGGACCCCAAAACCCAAAAACCAATACGAGTAGAAAACCAGTACGTGTACAAGTTGAAAATGACACACACTGTATAGTATCGTGAGGTTATATTGTGTTTGAAAAATAAACCACACCGAACTAGCTTTCATAAAGATTGTTTGTACCATCTCAAATATAGAGATTTTACAAGCTTCATTCATTCACAAGTTATTTTATTGCGATAAGGTAGTAAATAGTAGGTTTACTAGTGTCATTAATTATCATACGCTTTCTTGATAAATTGTAAACATCGTCAATTGAATACTGTAGACGCTGTTTGCAAATATAAGTGCAATAACGGTGTTGTTGTAACATTCTGCTCCTGTATATATTGACAAATGTCATTTATAAAAATAGGTTGTATCTTACTAATCCGCCTACCCCATGGTACAATGCAGGTTCGTGTTAGCTGTACTGAACCTAACTTCTACTACGGTCAGCAGGTCTCGACGAGTAGTACTCTCCTCATGGACCAGGCCCTGACACCTGTACTCGAAGCAGGCACCTCTAATTGTCGGATCCTTGACACGTGGGTCAGGTGTTGGTCCAACGGTGTATGTACCAAACTCACTGCCGTCCTCTAGCCTGCTGGTAGCTATCAATCGCAGATCGTACGTATCGCTTATCTGAAATATTTAAAGCAAGGTAATGTGTTTGTATAGTTTAAATGGTTTACAATACTGAATACTTATGTAGCACATTGTTCTAGACTACCATGTGGGCATGTAAGTAACTGGTACTATATACATGTATTGGTTTTCTGTCGAATATTGATGTCTGAGTAACAGAAACATGATGTATAGTATAGTATACACAGTAAGTCTTAACTGATTATGTTAAAATTGTTTAGATATTCAATAGCGGCTATTATCAATCGATTGAGAAACTCTTTATAGTACTATCAACAATCAACAACACAATATAGGTATCGTAAACTATTGCTTTCGTCAGCAGTCATGGATTTACCTTAAATGTCACCTTCATAAAGCAGCTTCTGAAAGTAGTCATTGAAGGTGATACTGGATACCAAGACGTTCTACTGTTGTTTGGTCCATCATAAGGTGGATGCGAGGGTGCTTTGGTGAATGGTGCAAACTTGAATTGGAACGAATTGTCTTCTGATGTCAGGTCGTGCGCACAACGATATGTCTTGTCAAGTTGAAAGACCGGTCCCTCCAAGATTGTGTCTGGTTTGTAGCGTGTACTGGATGGCCTTAATGAGGCCCCAAAATCTCTCGATTCAAACACAATTTCGTTGTTGGATACATTTCTTACGTAGTTTGGGATCGGGAGATAATGTTCCCCAGAATACAACGTTTCATCTCCATTTCTTGTCACGGAAATATAAACTAGTTTGTCGCAAAATATCGGTATACAAGCCCGGCCGTTCTTTATGATTTTTGTTTTTGAGGTTCCTAAATAGCTAGACTTGTCAAGTTCCTGGACATATGTTGTGATTTCGATGTTCTGCTCAGTATATGGGTCAATAAGGGACAAATCCTTGTACACAGATACAGCGACAACACACGCACCTTCTTTTACAGTTTTCTCTTCTACATATTCGTATATTTTCACACTATGGTCACAATTAGTGTATGTACCTGTAAATACCTTCTTGATACTCATAGTGTAGGGATCTAAAGTTGGAGCACTGCGGTGATCAAATTCAAAGGTGTATTTGTTTGGCGACTGAAGCAGTTTTCGTCTCCCATCTGTCGCAACGCCCTCCTTCAGCTGGCCGGTTTCAATCCATATTCCTTTATTTATGTCATATGACCATAATGCTAGATCCGGACTACCGTCCTCATTCAAAGGAACATTGAACATCGACGAGTCGAGTGAAAAAGTCAACGGTTTGTTTGTGGACAAAGCGTTACCGTTATCGTCATGTAAGTCTAACTGGAACATGCCAAATGTCTTCAAAGGCATACGTGTACCATCAGGCGACTCACTGACAAATTCACCATTGGCAGATTCAATATCCTCCCTTTTGCGTGGATCCATGAAGTGAAGAGAAGCCTTGACATTGCCATTAAACGGTTCGCCGTCCGCTGTTACAATGGCGTTTGGTGGGATTGAAAGTTGTGCAGCTGGTGGCATACCATCGCCATCTCCTCCCATGTGTATTTCGGTCCCATTAGTTGTATCAAACGGTATAGGAGTTGGCGTCAGTGGCATAACAACTGTTGCAAATGTACTGGAACCGCTGTTAACTTCGATAATTTTAGTTATGTCGGCAAGAAGGTTAAAGGTTTCGTCATGGAACGTCGCAACAACTCGCTTAGTGTCTTTCTTTACTTCAAATTTAAATATTCCCGACATGGAAGTATATGAAACGACCTCACCCTTTACTATGATCTGTCCTATTTTAAGTGGAACTTCTGTGCCATTTGAACGACCGAATGCTCTCCCAGAAATAACTGTTTTAAAGGCGCATGGCTTGCAACTACATGACAAAACCTGTTGTGTTGTGTACGAAAACCCATTACATGACACGTTCATCGATTGGAAGTCGTTAGCGCTGCAGCAATGATGTGGCCAGTAGTCGCTACAGGATCCATTATCATGTAAGTTTGTACTCATACATAGTGAGTTACCGCACGTCTTCAGGTCAATCGTAGTATTATGGGTATTTCCATCATCAAAGTAACAACCATTTGGCAACGCCTCAAATTTGGATTTCGGAGGGCCGCAAGTATCATTTGTTTTATCTAAAATTTAAAGTGTTAACAGCTACAGTGTTACCTGCGCTCCACCAAAAATCTCGGTAATTTGAATGTTTTATATAACACTTAGACATTCCGCAATTGATAACGAATGCAGGATTCACTGTACATAAACGGCATTTCCATTAATGTTCCTCGGCTCGTATGTGCAATGCGATTAAGAAAAGAGTTTTATACAAAAATGACAAAACGCTCGTCAAATAATAGTTTAAATGTCTCATAGATAAGAGATAACAAGGACTGAAAACTATATTTAAATGTGTTTGTGATAATATCTTAACTTCACAAAACCCGTGTTACCATAAATAGTAATATCCGCGTCCTCTGACTTAGATGTCCCGGCTTCTGTCTCTGCTACACATGTGTAAGTTCCTGTATGAGCAGCTGTCAGTGAACCTATGTTGAGAGTTCCCTTTGTTCCATCACCTTCTAGTTCAGCGTTGTCTTTTAGCCTAGTTTGTGATTTAAAAAAAGACAAAGATATTCTTTCAAATAAGTGAATTATGTTAAGATGTTTGCAGCATATTTCGTGTGTATTATTTAGTCCAGATGGCGTGACTATTGCGATGGGTGTTTGAATTAAACTACAATAGTTATATCAATGGCCTGTCATTCACTCACTTACCATTTGTACGATTTGGGCAGTGGTTTTCCGATGGCCGCACAACACAGACTCAGTGACTGACCAACCATTCTGACCTTATCCTCAGGGTTCACAGTAAACACAGGCTGAACTGCAAAAGTATAATTTGATTCGCATCATGACAATATGCAAACTTTACCGGTTTTTAAATAAATCAAGTATATTTATTGCCTTTTATTCAAATAGCAGCTGCGCTCTTACATGTACAGACATAAATTGAATTACCAAAATGAAGTATAAAATGTAAACATTACCGTAGGTTTCAAGTTGAAACTTTGACAAAGTCCAGTGGGTATCGTTCACTGCGATAGGGGTCAGTAGGGTTGAAGAGAAACCATCAGCTTCTATATAAACTTCTTCATCCATTAAGCAAACTGAATTTACTCTGAACGATCCAAATGTGTCTGTTGTTGTTAAAGGTTTGTATCTACTTGACTTCAGGAATACATTTGCACCATCGATAGTTTTGTTCATGTCACTTAGTACCCGACCAAAGAATGTCAAGTTGGAGCACACACAAACGTCACAGGTATCTGATAAATGGGCTCCATTAGGACATGACCGACCACAGTCTGAAATTACAATGTGTATCAATGGAGAGTAAATTATTGAAATGCATAACAGTAAAGCTTGCTCACAAGTTATTGATGAATACTATGCTGAAGCTACCTTGTATCTCACTTTGTCACTGTATCTCTTATAATAGTATGATTAATTTCAAATTTAACCATTCATATATAAGATTGTGACGTCATTTATTTTGCTAGATATTGTGCGAATCAAAGCATTCTAACGTACTTAGATGTTTTGTTATCTATAGTCATGATAAAAAATAAAATAAGAGTATTTGTACATGGACATGGAAATTCAGCACAATCCTTTTCTTGTCGATTGTTGCCATGACAATCATTGCCACCGTTTGCAGGAGCTGGTTGTGAACACTGTCTTGTCCTGTGTTGAATACCTTTGTCGCATGTTTTTGAACACTGGCTCCAGGCACCCCAGAACGCCCAACGTCCATCAATGGGTTCTGTCAAACGGTCATTTGGAGAGATATAAATGTAAATGTTACATGTCCAAATAGCACAGGGATACATTGACCTGGGTGTCATATATTTAAGTAATTGCAGATATGTATAAACTTACAATATATTTCACACATGAAATTGATTGATATATCATCATTTTGAATACTGACATAGTTTAATAAGTTCATTCACTGACACGGACAGAGCACATGTAAGGTAACTCTAAGCATACTTAAACGTTTTAACCTGATAAAAAAGTGTGAGTAATAAATGACTGGAATTATAAATGGTCAAATATGGCGCGTATACAGGCTGGCTGAACAAGGTGTTACTGTATTAACGCACTTGTACATTTGGTTTCCGTACATTCTTTGGTCTCTGATAGGACATTATCGCAATCTTTGTCCTCTTTTTTCTGTCTAACACATTCTCGTATTCTAATTCTGACTCCTTCTCCACAAGTTCTGGTACAGGGCGTCCATCCACTCCACGACGACAAAACACCAACTCCACAACCGGTATCTGGTAAATCTTTGAAAGAAATAAAACCGAATTAAACTGTTAATGCTCAATACTAACCAAGAACGGTTATATATGACAGTACATGTACTACACATTGGCGATGACATTCAACAGAGCTTCTATTAAACATAAAATTAAAATTAAGCATTTTAACAAAACTGAACGCTTTTACACTCTTTGAATACAGCTTATCAAATATGAAGTTTGAACTCCTATGTCAACGAATCAATATAAGGGGTAATATGTGTTGGTGTCAATTCCTCTATAAACCTAATCATTAATGTGACTTTCTTAAATCAAATGTCCGAGTCGAAACAAAACCTAGAAAGGTTTTATTTACTCATAACGGTATAATGTCAAAATTAATGTTTAATGAAAAATCTTAAACACTTGACTGTATAATGGATAATGAATGCGTGCTGTCAGGAAAGCCAATTCAAATCAAGCTAATTATCATCATGTTCACATACACTTTTACAGACAAAACATAGTTTACAGGATAATACGCAATAAGTAGGAGAATAAGAAGTATTTACATATATCCTACCTGTTTCCAATAATTCCAATACCGTTTGTACTTCCAGGCTAAGACTTTCCGGGTCAGCTACATTGATTACACGGCTTGCGTTTCCTGCGAATGTAATGAGATTTTCCTCTGCTGATGGTCCGGCTAAATTCAATACAATAACCGTAATATGTTTCTTGTCTACCATACTTTTCAACGCATTTGCTGTGCTGGTATCGTTGATAGGTGTGTATGTTGATATGATGAGCATGTTCGGTACACATTCTCTGTCCCCTGCATCCACGGTGAATCCTCGGGACACGGTGGCATTGATGGCTGCTGACAGTTCCATGTGTCCAGTCGAATACCACATATAACGGACCTGTTGTGCCATCGTCTTGGCGCTGTTGTAGGAGTTCAGTTGGAATTCGTTATATATATCATCACCAAAGTTATAAAGGCCGAATCTAGCTCGATGTTTTGTGAACATTATATCATCGATGAGCGATATAACAAGTGTTTGTTGTTCAGAAAAATATGTTGAGCTGGATCTGTCAGTAGAATCTAGCAGGAACATAACGTCGATGTCATCGACAGTCACTGAAAGTACAATATTTCAATACGTTATAGAAGATATCATCAGTTTAATGCATGAATAATGTATAACGTACTTTCGTACAGTTCACGCCTGTCATTATAGTATTGAACTAGTTTTAGATATACACTAAGTTATTCTATCCAGTGATCAATGTTACTTGACTTTAGAAGTACATATCAACAATTCAAAGATTCATTGAACATAAAATTATTCTTGCGAATCAGTTGTGTTGGTATTATTATTAGTAGTAGTATTAATAATAATAAAGACTTTATTTCAAGAGGCCACTCATTTAACACGTCAAACACGTCAATCTTCCATATTGTGATTGTTGTTGTTCTTTTTTTAGGAAAAGAAAACAGTCTGACCATGTGAACAGTTGTAAAGCATTCGTGTATATTCTAGAAGAAGACAAGCTAATTACCTTTCTGTCCCTGCGATTGCAGACAGACTGCAAGGAGAAGACTCACTACGGCAAATGGCGACCCCATCTTACAATGAGGCACTAATTCTCTGGGTACCTCTTATATAGGACACATTACTCGGGTGTGTAAACCTTTAGCTTATCGCAATCTTACCCGATATACTACTTTTTCTGTCAAATTCATAAATGTTTAAAAGTTATGTAAGATCCAACGGTGTGTGAATCCTTGTTTTCAAACATGTATACATTACAATACTGTGTTAGATACTTAACAATACAATGTATTCTTATCTTTGTAATTTAAATAAACATAGTTAACCTTTTTAATTGTATAGAAATAATTACATATACTAAAGTTACTTTTAACTACATATATAAACGACTGACTATTTGTGCATGGCTAGCACAACTTACAAATAGGATACATGGCACAAGTAAAGTAAACGCTGTTTGAAATACATATGTATGATCACAGTAAATGTAGGGTAATGTGTAGACTTCAATTGGAATTAAGTGAGTTGTGTTGGATGTACTAAAGGGGTTAGTATGCTATACGAGTTTTAATGTTGTGCGTAAGTTTATGTGTTGCTTGACTTCATTTACAAACTTACTTCATGTGGAACATATCATTTGGATTTTACTTGACTTCATTTACAAACTTACTTGGCGTGGAACATATCGTTTGGATTTTACTTTACTTTATAGATATGATTAAACCAGAACTTCTCGACAAGAACATTAATTTTACAATATACGTAATGAGTCATATGTAATATTTTATCATTGGGGAAATGTGTATACATGTATAAATGTTTAAAACGACGGAAATGCCTTGTTTTTGTCATTGTCACAAGGATGTTTTATGACCAAAAAAAATGCATCTAACATTGTATAATTGTTTCATTACTAATAATTTAATAATTAAGGGTTACAATAATAACCAATGAAATAACTATGACCTTGTAAATAGAATACTTCCTGGTAGATCTTTGACATTTGAAACTTATCTTCAAAAATATTTATCCTAGCGTCTTAATGGCCCCTTCTGTTACGACATATGATGAGGAAGAATATCAGTAACTTAGGATTGACTGTCTTGATTTTCTGTTTTGATAATGCATCGCGAGTAATTACTTTTCGTTTCACACTGCGTTTTTAAAAGCAATGTCAGCAGCAGCAGCAGCCTTTGTTTAATTCATTTAGGAATATAGCTTTGTGTGCAATATACTTCTGTTACTCAAAGACGTTTTCGGCAGTTTTCTTTGCGCATCCTATTGCGCATGTGGTCCGTAGCCTAGAATCACAGGGATTACGGGTTCGAATCCCACCGGAGGTTTAACATCTTATTTTTGCAATTTCCCTATTTTTAAAAGTCAATTGAATAATTGTTAAAACATTATAAAATAAACATAGTGAAGAAATTTTGACCAGTTTGTTAAAATTTTTTTTAGCAAATTCACTTGATTTTGATGATTCTAGGCAAATCATTTTGTATGTTGGCCTTTCTACATGAACTTATAATGAATATAGAGTAAAACGTAGTGTGGTGACATATACTTTTTTTGCTTCTTTAGATTACCAATATGTATACCTTTCTTCATAAGAAAAAATCAACTTTCTATCCAACATTTTCCCTTTTTTTTTAAAAGTTGTACATCTTTGATAAAAAAAATTGGCTCGAAATCATGAACACTTTAGACAAAACAAAACAGTAGATTTTTCCATCAACTAGTTTAGCACATTTTGTTTGAATCTTTTGTGCAATGACATCCTATTAATGAACACAACTTACAGACCTAGCATATTAGTGTTTTGTTACAACTAAAGGAGTTAACTTGATAAGTGAGAATATGTGGGTGTGTTTAAAATCATTTATCGAAACAACGAGCACGGTGACCTACTGTTTTTATTAGCTTATTGAATTCAGCCTTGAGTTTTCTGCAATATATGTAAACATATAAAATATCAATCGAAAATAAACAGCTATAGAATTCGTCTTTGAAGACATGGTCCAATCGAATGATTAGAACTAGTTTTAAAATAAATACATTGGGCCAAACATGAACATAAGACACTGCTGCACATGGCCAGTCTTGTTTAATTTATTGTTTAACTTGGCCATACAGGTCTGACACATACATGTGGCACTGTGGCCAGTAGATACTACATGTACTAAAACAGTGGATCAAGATGGTTATATTCAAACAATAAACTCGCTTAAGAAACATTATATAAAGCTCATTCAGTAACAATTACGGAACTTGTTGCATGAGGGTTTATATATCAAATGTAATATCCTATATATATGTACTTTAGAGTTTTGAAAACAAAAACCAGTAAAGCAGTTGTTAATGATTTATTTGAAAATATATATCAACATTTACATTCTATAACATAGTTTTGTCAACAACAAAGATACAGTCTAGCGAATCAATGAAACCGACGCCGTACTAACATGTTACACACATTTGCAGTTCTATGAGAAGTATACCTGCTGTTAAGTTAACTAGGAATCTCCTAAAATAAAATTCTTTATAAAATGAATGTCCACAATTAAAATTCTTTCAAGATGATTCCCCCGTACCAGAATGTTTCAAACCTGAATCTTCAAATCCCTAACCCCAATAAAATGCTTTAAAAAAAATCTACCAAACTAAAATATTTTCAAGACAACAATATTTTAAAACATCTTTTTGATTTTGACTAAACTTAGTTGAAGAACTCTTGGAGTTTATGCTTATAACAAAATTGATAGATATGTCTAATGAGTAATTAATCCTAATAAAACCAGCTATATGTGTATTCAACATTGATTCTCAGGGTTCACAAAAAGCAAAAAGCATTTGAGAAGCCAACAATCAGGCCTCGTGTTCACTAACATATTTGATCCTGGTCCGTGTTCACTAACATATTTGATCCTGGCCTCGTGTTCACTAACATATTTGATCCTGGCCCCGTGTTCACTAACATAGTTGATACTGTTAACGTGCATAAGTTAAGTCTGAACCTGCTATAAGGAGATCAAGCTCAACTTTGGTGTTCACTAAAATAGCGGTCGTAACTTGATC
>ENA-OREC01002489-OREC01002489.1-marine-metagenome-genome-assembly--contig:-NODE-2489-length-10193-cov-14.566232_pt1 | contig 10193 bp, 3 predicted proteins | sample MGYA00248626_ERZ508543 | MGnify/ENA primary metagenome ERZ508543 (study PRJEB26211, sample SAMN05518279) | marine metagenome | isolation source: Puget Sound, Washington, USA | host: Bankia setacea...
ATACATACCTTCATGAGCAACATCATAGTCAGGAAACCAGCCAACAAGAGCAATACCAACAAAGACACAAGTGTTACAACGGCGGTCATCATATCTGTACATTCAACCTGCTCGGATTGTTCATCTGCAAAATCAAGTGTGACAAAATTTTAACAAGGAATTCATTCCATACTAACGTTAAACCATTGTAGATGAGTTTTAATATCTTAAAACATATCATATATTTATTATTACAGTAACTTATAACCGTTTATTAGGAATTTAAATAAAGTAATCGAATTGTATTGAGAAAATGAGAACGTGTCATACAAAAGCAGCAGATCAAACATTAAATTACGTTTTAGGCAGTTTTATTTGCGCATTATATTGCGCCGGTGTTACGTAGCCTCGTACTCCAACGATTGCGTATTTTTTTAATTTATTTTTTTAATATCACTAATTTTAAAATTAAATTAAATAGTTGTTAAGCTTGATGAAATAAACTTAGTTAAGGATTTTTGACCACTGTTTCTTAATTGTTTTTAGCAAATTCACTTGCTTTTGGTGATTATAAGCAAATCATTTTGTATTTTGGGCTTTCAACATGAACTCATTTTGAATATAAAATAAAAAGGAGTAAGGTGACATACTTTGTTTGTTTTTTTGGATTCATAATATGTATACCTTTCTTCATAGGAAAAATCAACTTTATATCGAACATTTTTGTTTAATTTGTAAGATGTACACCTTTGATCAATCTGTTTTGGCTCGAAATCATGAACAAAAAACAGTCGATTATTTGTTTCATCAAGTTTTGCACAGTTTGTGCAATGACATCCTATTGATGCAAATACTTACATACCTAGCACACTTAGTGTTTTGCTACAACTAAAAGACTTGATAAATGAAAATATGAAAATATCCAAATAAAGACAAAATTGTTGGCAAAGGTGGGTGGTATGTTCAACATGTTCAACATCATTTATCGGGGTAAAACGAGCACGTTGACCTACTGTTTGTATAACCTTGTTGAATTCAGCATTACACTTCCTGCAATATATGTAACTATTAAAAAGTATATCGAAAAAGTATTAAAGTAAACAACGTACTTTGCGGTCTTGAAACAACACGGATTTGAGCATCAACATAATCGCCTTCTTCTACTGCTCTTTTGCGTCTAGCATCAGCATCGTTGACACCGTCACATGCCTACAATGAGACCACAATAAATAGTTGTTTTCTCATTATGTTTTTTTAGTAAATTTTCTATAAACATTTTTATTTTACGCAATAATAAAGACAGTCAAGACAATGGTATGTTTACTGGGTGAATAAGTACTACTTATGTTGACAATCGCTTCATGCATTGGTTAAAAGTTGACATCGTTTCCTAAACCGTGTTATTATTTGGCTATGTTTTGACATTTCGTCTCAACGAGCTCCATGCATTGGCTAAATGTTGGCACTTTCTTTCAAGCACTTCATTGATTGACCATCACATATGTTTGTTTTTATATTGTCCGTATGTTTTGATGGCCGCATAGAATATACGTTTTAAACTTACTAGGTCACCATCTCTTAATGAAGTGTTAAACTAAATTTAATTGAATAAATGGACATGTAAGTCATATATAAATGAAATGACGTCCTTCGTATCATGATATGACGTTAAGTATATTGACATACATCCATGCATTTTGAGACATCTGTATCGCTATCTCTGACGGCAGTGTTCTTACAGAAGTTGATGAAACATCGGAAATAGATAAGATCTGACGTCAACCTGAAAAGGTGATAAGTAAATAAGGTTTTAAATACAGAATACGAACATAAATAAACTAAATTATAAATATGTTATTGTAAAAAAGCAAACACTGTTTAACAATATGGTAAAAACATGTCAACTTTTGAATATATGCTGTATACAATTACACTCTATGAAAATGTTTCATTGAAGTGTCCGAGATAGATCATCATATATTATACAACGATGTCACAGAGTATCCTAACTGAGAAGGAATATGCTGTATTTCATTGTTACTTGATGAAATGCTGCTTAGAGGTAGTTGAAAAACCACATATGTTATTTTACCATTTGACAGAGTCGCATTTTACGCTTGGTGATGCACCTACTACTTGATATACCTCTACATAAATAAAACTTGATATTTTGATGCTTAAAGATGGTTGAAAACGACACCATATACTATATTACCATCGGTAGAAAGGCATTTTCAAATTGACATATACAAACTAAAATGCAAACAATGTACTCAATAATGCATGATACATATTTAGCTGAGACAAAAAAAGTATTTTTTCCTACCATTTTGCGGCGTCGAATTTTCCAGAAGACATGCACCATTCGTACTCATTTCCACTCAACCTATTCTCAACGTTACTTGTCATCTTAAACTCTTGTTGTAGGTAGAATGCGTTTGTTGTCGTCTTGGCATGTGTCATTCGACATCTGTTTAAACAAAAAGTGAAAGCACGATTTAATGTGTGAATGGAAGTAAAAAAGAGAGACAGAAAGAAAGACAGAGAGAAATAGAGAGAGCAATTCATATCGGGAGCTGAAAGAATACTAGAATACTGATAGGGAGCTGAATTGAGAGCAATTATATAAACAGATACCTCGTATAGATGTACATTGATTTAACAGTATAGAGAACGTAATGTAGACAGAAATATAGCGAGCAAAAGAAGATAAAAAGAGACATAGGAACAGATAGAAAAAGGGAGAAAGAGCAAAACGTAGAGTGAGATAAAGATAGAACGAATATAAAGAGTGTTAAATATTGATGGAAAGAGAGTGTCCGAGGAGACAGAGATAAGGAATAACAACTTACCCGGCATTATCAATCAGCTTTACGGTATTGTCATCTTCTGGGAAGTCGGGGTTGTTAGAAACGTAACAATCCGCTGGCCACGCACCGTATGGCTCGGCATTTACTGAAATTAAATTGAACCAAAAGATTTTTTATTTTAATCGTCATCAGCAACATCAAGAACATCCATAAAAAAACAGCAACATAGCCGTATAAACAATGTGTCCCGACTCATAAACAACAAACCGACTTCACACAAAACAACATCATCGACAATGATTTCCATGATTAGCAACACTAACGTTAGCTGCAAGAAACAGTAACAGCTAAACAATAAAAACATTGTTTAATTATTATCGAGAACATCGAGCAGTAACAAAAAAGAGAAATCAGGACAATATTTCCATGAGTATCAATAACAACATCAGCAACAGCAAAAACAAAAATCATCAGTAAAGTGAGAGAGTGTGCAAACCGAATGTTTATATAATGCTTTAATTGCTTGAACAAATAGCAAACTATTACTATCAAATATAAATTAAACTCAATGTGCCAGAGTTATTTTTCTGGCCTAAACAGTGCCAACAATGTTGTACTGCTTACTTTGGAATGGTCTGGAACCTTCTTCATAACACATTGATAGGAAGAGGTCTTGGCCTAGGAATACTACTTCATCAGCAGGGAGAATTGTGTTATCTGTGACTCTGTATGCTGTATTGACAAATAGTTCTACTGTTCTGCCTTCTGGAGTCTCGATAGTCTCATTCTCAAAGACTCTGTGAAAATGGGAAACAATACAACCAATGATATTTAGAATGAATGTAAGTGATAACTTTGTTTAGAGAGGAACTCAAGTGGAACTCATTTTTCTAAACATGAGACGACAAATTATATTCAAAATTGGACACAAGAGATACAAAATAAAAACGTTTGATAGTAGAACTCAATCGGAAATCTATATTTTAATGGAAAGTAAGAGATATATGAGATTTAAAATGGAACTTAAATTGAACTCGGATTTAGAATCGGAATCAGATTGTAAATTAAGCAAACAATAAAAAACGAATTATAATGTTAATTAAGCTAACCAAATCAACTTAAATCGAACATTGTTATAAATGAAACGAATTTAGAATATTGATTTAGCGAAATAAATCAGATTTAAGACGTAAATTTAGCTAATTAAATCATATTAAGAATGTACATAAACGAATTAAACGGGTTTTGAATATAACTTAAGCTAAACTCATAACATTGTTAAAGTAAATAAGATAATAATAAACGATTACAAATGTGTACGATGACCAACATGTTTTCAGTAAATATAGCATGGGTTGAACACCGCGTGTGACGACAGCTGCATAATCAAACGTTTGTTAAAATGAATAAACTTACCCGAAATCTGGAATCAATATAACCTGATCGACCAAGTCCATGTAATTACAATTACCGGCCAACACTCTGAAAACAAAATTAAATGAATACACGTATGACAAAAATAATGTATTAAGGAGAAAAGTGATTAATGAAAGAATATTAGAGACAAATGATGAAGTTATATCCTAGGTACTTATGCTGAGGATATCTACTGAACTAGAAACTTGAAATAAATAAGTGAACAAAGGAGAGGACAAAATGAATGGATGATCAAACCTATATACATAACTATTTTAAATGAGCAAAAGGCCGATTGAAATAAATAGCTACACTTTCCGGAAACAACAAATAAAAAAGTTCGAAATTATAATTACCTGTAAGAAGGAATAAAGTGGTGTCCATTGGAATAGGTGATTTAATATATATATATATATATATATATATATAAATATTAAGGAAGATATTACATCAGTTTATGAATTTACCAAACCACAGGAGAACGAACTTATCATATTTGAATTAATTGGCGTGTGCTTAAAGTAAAATTACTTTTGAATCGTCTTTTTCTGATTCATCATTTTAAACGATGTTGTCTTTTAATGTTGGCATTCATGCTATTGAGTTAAAGTAGATAGATCGATGGTGCTTCCAGTTTGATATATATTTAATAAGGAAATAATTGATGTATATGTTTCTATATAGGTGACGTTTTTGGTGCACAAGGCACATTGCATTTCTAAAGAATACTCGTTGTTCATGAACCTTTCTATATTGATGAAGCATTTGATGATCATGTAACTTGCTCAATAGCATGTTTGCTATTCTTAAACACGTTCGATATTACTAAGTGTTATTCTATCTCTGACGTTGTCGTTATTCATGAATAATGTAAATAATGTTCCTTTAAACACCGTACGTATTCTGTTATTACCTATATCCATCCTTCACAAACAAGTCTTGGGTCTCGTTAGCATCACGTGTCATCAAAACGAAGTCGATAGTCTGAAAGAATTGACACCAACATTGATAAGTGTGTAACCTATTGTTTCGCCAAATCAAATAGCATTATTATTTTGAAAGAAAATTATAGTTCACGAAAACATTCAATATACCATTGCATGGACATATTGCGTTGTATTAAAATTATTGCGTTGTCTGTCATAAAGAAATAAACGACAATGGATCAAGAACAAATGGTAAGGTAACTCAAAGTAATGTGAAGAAAAATTACAATAACGATAAAGAATGTTTAAAGAACAAGAACCAATAGAAGTAAAAATAAAATCAAGGTTTTACAACGTTACATCAAAGACAAGAAAATCAAAGTAAAACATAAATTAATAAAGTTTAAATTTAAAAGTAAGAAAACTAGCAGTTAAGTTAAATTCAATGAAGAAAGAAATGAAACATATAAATGAACTTAATAAGAACAATGAAAAACGTAAATATGGAACAAGACTATGATTAAAACAAATAGGTCAAGACTATATATATATATATATATATATATGACAACACACTTACACCGTCCGCGTTTATTACTAAATCACATAATGGTGCTGTTGCTGAGTTGAATTCGAAGGAGATATATCCATCAACAATGTCTCCCATGCAGAAAGACTCGTTTGCTGGTACAATGTTTTGGGACGTTAGCCAATCATCAGGTTTAATAAAGATGGCCTCCGTATAATATGGGTTGTCCCGGAAGTTGATGGTTAGACTGAATCCGTTACCTCCGGTTGAGTTCATTTGACAGGTGAGGTCCTCTAATGAAATATAAGCAGAAGAACATTTGATATGGCTGAAGTACGAATATTATATAATATATAACATAAATTAACTGTTAAATGAAATAAGAATACGAACGTCTAATAAAAAGCAACAGAAGAATAGCTTATATAGATGAAATATGAGTACATAACATAAAGATAAACATTGTAGAATAAAAATGTATAACAAAAATAAACCAGAATACTATTTGATATTGCTGAAACAAGAATATATATAACAAAGATAAACATTGTTAAATAAAATTAAAATAGGAATGTCTAATAAGAATAAACCAGCATCATAACTGATACGAATTAATTGCGAATATGTATATATATGTATATATATAATATTGATAAACACTGTACAATAAAATACAAATAAATGTCTGCTAAAATATAAACCAGAAGAAATAACTGATATAGGTGAAATATCAAAATATATACTAAGGAAGAAGCATGGACATATATTGGATCAATACATCAAAACATCAATACAATACGGCAATATATAGCATGAATAACATAAGAAAATGTTGTATATGAATATAACAGACAAATGTCGTTTGTGATAAGAATGTATTACGAAATAATATAACATAAGTAAATATGTTATATTATTAACCTAAGAAATACTAAAGAATGTCATATAGAGGTAGTCCGAACACACATAACATAACTAAATTAGGAAAATGTTTAACATGATTTCAATATAAAAGTGATAGTTTATGATATTAATGTAATACGAATTTACAAAACATAAATTAATTAGGAATATGTGTAATACAAATACAATAGAAATACAAACATATTCGATGATATTAAAGCAATACGAGAATGCATAGCATTAATGAAATATGCTACATAAATAAAATATGAAGATATATAAGATAAGGTGTATAGAGTATGTAGGATATAAAATATATACTAGAACAAATGTATACTTTGAATTACATAGATACATATATTTGAATTAAATTATGTAAAACGAAACTATATTTATATAGGTCAATCAGTTTAACAAATGACATAGACATCATTGCACGTTTATGTTTAACCTGCCCGAAAGACCTTTCTTAACTTACGATCATACTAAAAGTTGCACAAAATCGCAAAATACGAAACCATATTTTTAATATAAATGCAATATGTTGAATAAATAAAATAAGAAATGTAATATGGATGAAATAGTAAACTTGTATAGTTTAAAATAATGGAAACAAATGTATATTGTGGATTTATAGCCACACGTATAACATGGACGATGTTTGGAAGTAAATCATTTAAACAAAATACGAAAATATATAGCATGGATGGAATATACAAAGATATGACTTGTTGGCCTTTAAGAGTTACGACCCATTCATTTTACTTACCTCTACATGTGTCCAGTGGCTCCATTGCCGGGCGACAGTACCAGTTCTTCTGGAAGTGGGGCAGGGTTGAGTTCATCATGGTATCTGAAACATAGAACCACTCCTTATTGTGAACAATCTGAAAATAACAAATCACGGTCAAGGTCCTAGAGGAGCATGGTTCCTAATAAAGAGTGAAGCTCTGTGTAAGGCAACATGCATCGGTAGTAAAGTAACTCATATTAGTGTTTGCCCTTTTTTACCGCAATCTGTATCGTCTTTTAAACTTGCGCGATCAATGTTTACCGCCAATTAATATTGAGTCCTTTTCATTGATGTCCACTTACCGCAGGCTGCATTAGTTATCACAAATAACACAGTATCATAGATGTAACAATGTTCTTGCGTCAATATACAATGTCATAGTGTCGTAGTGACTACTTTTGTTGTACTTCATTTACTACTGTATTACTTACCGCTGAATTCAGTTCAATTATAAAGACTTACCACAGTTTTCTATAGCATCATAGTCACCAGTACACGGCGCATTAGTAGTTGTGCTTTCTGTAAATGGAAAGCAGAAAGAAATTCACTAGCCATGCCTAATATAGCAAACACATGAACTACTTAACATTGGTTTATATATATATACTTTTACATTGTTTTATACATAGTGTGTTAAATGGATGTGGTAATGATTGTCCTCAAGCATTTAAAAATGTTAAACTAGACTACCAACTAGATTGGGACTGCTTTGGGGGAAAACCAGACATCAGATGGAATAAAATCCAATGACTACAACTATAAAGGGTGTTTCATAATATGTGTTTCCAGTTACATTTTTCAATATATGGGACGTACTTTTAAATGAAGGGTCACTAATCAATAGGAGATAAAATAAAGTTTTATTGGATATATAACATCAGCAGGTTTATTTAAAATACTCAACTCTATATCCCTTCACAGAAAAGGGGCAGTTTTCCAAAATGACAATATGACGTTCAGAAGCTTCTTGAGGTTATTGATTACTGTGTGGCACGTGTACATTTAAAGATATATTAATTAAAAAAGTGTGTTTGTGTGTTTGTGTACCCAAGAAACGTGAGTTAATCCTTTGTTCACCTGAGCATTTCAAAACATAAGTATTGTCCGCTATATCGGGTCGATCTTTCATCCAGTTGGCGAAGGCAGGTAGGCTACTGATGTTAGAAGCTTTTTGAGTGTTGCCTTATTGCAAGAGTGTATAGTATTCAGTTTAAAATTTTCCTCAGCATCCTGTAGATACTAGTTAATAAGGTTATCTAATAATACCTAATAATCAGCGTACAGACTCCTGGTGCATTTCTTCAAAGACAGGGTTCACCTGCTCGATGCATTCCGAAGACCTGACTGCTTTCGGTTGGCCGGTGTTACCATGTCGTCTGTCAATAACTGACACTGACTGATCCAACCTTTGAACTCTTATATTTTGTTAAAATGCACTTAGCTAAGTTTATAATCCTCAGGATACCGTGTTTGCATTGATCTAATGAATGTGACTGGTGAATATCTCGCATAATACAGCTTAACTGCGTATGTGCACAATTATAATGCCAACATGATACATCCATAAAGCGGACATAAAACAGCAGTATAATGTATGGTCTTTGTGACATGTTTTATATCATAAATACTTACCAGCAGTGTTGAAAACATAAACTCCTTTATTCCAGGATCCACAGTCACAGTTAGAACTCGAGCTAACGTTTGTCATATCACCTGGGCAGTAACCTTGCCATGCCGAATTAGCAGCATTTGCATAGAGGCCATTGATGTAACACTGTAAAACAATGATGATATAAAACGGATGCCGTAGGCTATTTTAAAGTCGTTTAAATTAAACATACTTAAACAGGAGCATGTATAGCTATATACATATATTAATTTAACATGTGTCTGTGTGTGTTCATCATATTAATAAGAACAATTAATAATTAGTGGTGTTATGTACATGTTTTGTATCCGTTAAAGGCTGATGCCGGGAACGGCCTTAATTAAGTTTAGGAACTTGTGGCCCTACCCTTTTTAACCATGATTTTATATGATTGTAACTTAAAATGTTGGTCTTATGTATATATGGGAAAAATTAAATATGTTTAAACTAAAGGATGATGTCTGTTTTACCAAGTACTTACAAACAAGCTATCGGTGCCAGTTATCTGTACGCCATTGTATACACATATAACGTAAGTGAGGTCAGAACTTGTATGGGCAATGACTAGTTGATATATATCTACATCTGAACCGACCTAAAACAAAGCATATAGGTAAATATAATCATATGAAAACACATAAACAAACTTATTCTAAATTGATCAAAGGCAATTAACTGACATGCATACAAATCAATTGTCTTAAGGCAAGGTCCATATGTAAGGTCTCTTTCGAATAGTTTCATGAACTAACAAGTACTGATCCATTATGGTAAAATATATTGCTCATGGAAACAATGGCAGTCTTGGTGATATTCAGAATGGTCAGATTCTTTTTTTTAGCGTTCGACTTTTGTCGGTTCTGCGTGGTCATCCGGTTTTGTCATCCCCGCCACAACGGCCAATATGACCTCCGTTTTCGAAGGATTTTCTATCCCAGATTTTATCTATTACATTTATTTTCCTATCTTAACTCTTGAGAAAAAGCCAGTGTTTGCTCCCTTTTAAATGTTCAGTGCTAAACAAGGGCACTACTGGTACCATTTGTTAACGTCTTTGGTATGACGCGGTCCTTGACTGGGTATTGAACCCGGGACCTCCCGCACTCCAAGCCAGCACTATACCACTAGGTTATCGAGGAGGCGGTGGTTAGAATTTGCTACAACTCTTAACCCATACTTTGAAATGTAC
>ENA-OREC01002490-OREC01002490.1-marine-metagenome-genome-assembly--contig:-NODE-2490-length-10189-cov-13.080993_pt1 | contig 10189 bp, 3 predicted proteins | sample MGYA00248626_ERZ508543 | MGnify/ENA primary metagenome ERZ508543 (study PRJEB26211, sample SAMN05518279) | marine metagenome | isolation source: Puget Sound, Washington, USA | host: Bankia setacea...
TGAACAAGTTACTATCATATGCCTTATAAGGTTAAGTTCAAGTAATTGAAACTTGATTTTACACTATGAACAAAACAATCCATTACAGTCACGTGAGTTTAGGTATTTAAGCATCAACTACATACCAGTATTATGTATAATCCTAGTAAGATATTGAATTATGTTTTATTCGTGTTGATCTAAATTGATAAAGTCACTCGTGAAAAAGGTAATCCCTGTCGGTATGTCGTTAACACAATATGTGTGTCCTATATATAACATGTTTACTGGTTGGTTTTATCTTAATGGTCAACATCAAATATTGTGCTTGAGTTTTAACGAGGGAGCTTATTTGACATAGTCAATATTACATATAGCCCTCAAAGATGGTATTTTTTGCTATTTGCTATTTGTGAATTTTGACACATTTAGAAAGAGTCAGTGTTTCCTTTTTGATTTAAACAAGGGACCCACTGGTTACATGCGTCTGAACCTGATCAAGGAGACCATACGTAATATCCATTTGAACATATTTTAACACAATGTATACATTAAACAATTGTTTTAGCCAGTTGCTATTCTGTATTGCTACGTACTGCCTCTGCTAAGTCCTCGGGTAACGAACATTGTTATCTTAGTGCAACGTTTGATGTGTTGTTGGGAAACCTTTACTTATTCTTAGCGGACATTGACTACCATTTGTGTTACTGGATTAACAACGCTAATAGTATGGTAATACTCAACTTCTTCTTTACATCCGTTCAGACGATTTTGATTGAGTACGAATAATCCTAATAAATAAATACATTTTTTAAATTAGTTTAAGAAATTATAAACTTTGTGGCATAATCAAACATAATCAGGAACAAATGTACAAAAGCGGACACATCTTCAACAGCTACTACACTTTTAACACCGCCCGTCGAGTGGTAGAGTGCTTTCTTCGAGTGCCGGAAGTCCCGGGTTCAATCCCCTAATAAGAACCGCGTCATACCAAAAACGGCACCAGTATTTCCCTTGTTTAGCACTGAGCATTAAAGAGAAACACAGCTTTTTTTCTCAAATAATAATACGTTACAAAGAATACCATCGCTGAGGGCCTTATTGAATATTGACTCTTGTCAAATAAGCACATTCTTTATATATTGTCGAAACAAACACAAACAAACAAACAAACACCAACTGCAGTAGTAACGACAATAATCAAATAAATCTACTACGGATACGTTAACTTATTATATTTCCAGTTTCAGCTGCCCACCTCGTGTGGCAGTTGTACCCTTACTGAAACTTGCACGGACACGGGCGAATGTGTTATAACAGGTAATGAACATAACCCTCAGTTACAGATAAAGTGTGTCCTTCTTTTATAAACTCATCAAACATTTGTGAATTCACTTCTCTCTTTAATACAAAATATTACACTGATGGTCAAAAGGAAAGAAAACGTTCAAACTAGTCGACTAAATTTATTAACTGCGAGACTGAGAACGTTTTTAGAGTTTGATTTTTTTAATGCCAACCAAGTTTCCGACATTGAGCGCTTTAAAGAATAATGGCATGTGTGAATTCAGAATAAAACTATCTTTAAAGAATTATGTTATTTACAACGTCTCGAAAATACGTACACTAAAGTTCATGAACTGTTTGTAGAATGCTACCCGTTTAGCCTAAAAAATGGAGTCATCAAAGGAAACATGCACGATATAGGAGCCAAGAAGGCGTTTAACTGTAACGAAGGGTACAGCGAGACCTCCGGTACAAAGGTGTCAACATGTCAGCCAAGCGGACAATGGGACCATATACCTAACTGTGAACTGATCAATGGTAAGTGCCCGCAGTGCATTGATTTATATATTTTAAACATTTTGGTGTTCAGTTAGGTATGACTGTTTTATGTTTTATTTTTAGTTCCACCAAACGTTGAGCAATATGAAGAGCCTGTCAGTGTATGTCCAGACCGGAACGCTGAACACAGAAAGAGTGCGATAAATGTGAAAACTTGTCTCTGTAAACACAGGTACTACATGAATGCTACCGGACAATGCTCCAAATTGGGTTAGTATTATATACACAATATTAACGAGTTTAAATTCACTGCGAAGTAATGCTTATAACGTGACTTAACGATTACAAGTCAGTCATGAGTTTTGTATATATTGTTTGTGAAGAAACATCTGAACTCGTCAATAACTTTAAATGGACTCTTGTCTTGTAGAAAACGAGAACCCGTAAACAAAACACAGTCCTCTTATAATTGATATAACAATAAATGGTAGCTACTGGTATTTTGTCGTTAACCTACAGTACGCGAATACTTAAGACTTTGGTATAAAACTTTATTTTTGACTTATGTCTAAATATATAAGTTGCTACGTTAAATACTCAGTTTGAGCCTGGGCTTATGTTTGTCTTCAGAATAGGTTTGTTTTTTCTCACTGATACCCTGTCGAAACACAATTGATCAATGTTATAGTTGTCTTTTATTAGCCTGTACAGATGCCAATAAACAACGAATCGACACAGCTATGAATGTCACCGTATGGGTAGGTGCAAGTTGTTACTGCTCATCACTGATACATCTTAAAATCAAATAGTTGGTAATTTAACTAGTTGTTGGCAGTTATTTAACTTGAATCCATAAACTTCATAAGTAAACCTTATTTTTTCTTTTTTAATTATTTTTTCATATTTAGATACATTGAAGAAATCTGATACAATATTATACAATACTAAGATTTCGTTTGATTTTTCTTCAAACAAATACTGTTAATCACGCCCACAATCGCAAAGACTGCCATCTTTAACTTTTATTCATTTACTTATTCAATCCTTGCAACGAAAAGATAACTAAACGTTTATTGTGTTTGACAAGAACACTTGAAAGAGAGCCATACATTGTTTTTCGTTACAGTTGTATATTGACATCGATATGCGCTTGAATCAAACAGGTGCCAAAGAAATATGCAATAATAACAATGGACGCCTAGTAAAGATAGACAGCGTTGACAAGCATGAAGCTATTCGTTCTATAATAGTTGCATGTGCAAGTAAGGAACTCGTTTTGTTCAATTATATGATCACAAACTGTCACTTTATATTAGCCTATATTGAACAAACTATGCTAGTTAAGTGAGAAGTTAAGTGAGAAGTGTATAAACATGCTTCGAATTTTTTTTTTTAATTAATGACGAAAATAGCTAAAGAAACCGTGTTCACGTCATTTTTAACGGTGTGTTGTACTAGTTTCATAACAAGAGTATTGCCAGAAGCGATTAATGCCCCTCCCCCATCCCAGAGAATACAACCTGTAATAAAAATGTGTATCGCACAGCACCTCTTCTCATTGTAATCTATCTATGTACCAAGTTTCATTTCAACCCCTTTAATACTTTCCAAAATATTGCCCAAACAAACATTATTTATGCAATGAAAACATGGTAATGGGGAGAAAATCCAATACGTACATACCATGAATGATTACGGTTTCTGCACTTCCACTCATTACTGTATAGTTTCATCAAAACCCATCAGTTGTTTTAAAGTTATTTGGCGGCCAAGGGTGCCGGACAAAGCCGCCATCATATGCTTACCCACTAGTGAGCATAACATAGCACTATAGTCAGTGGTGTTAGGGCAATAAAGGGACTGTTTGGTTCAGATTCTTCCAAAATCACCAACTTTGGCCCTGCGGTCGACAATGCCATAGGGTTTACATGTTTTGCCGGGCGCCAAGACGGGCGCAAAATCCAAAACGGCTGCCATCCGATTGTATGTATAAAACGTAAAGGGCTATACTCACAAATGATACACCATTTTAGGGTTGATCATGGTCGGGGAATTCAATTAAGATGTTGTTTCAATGAGCTGAGGTCAAGTTAGCCCAATAGGACCGCCATCTTGGCAAATTCCAACACGGCCGCCATCCAGATGGATGTAAATCACAGGTATAAAACTTAAAGGCCTAGACTCATACATGATATACCATTTTAGGGGTTTTCATGGTTGGGGAATTCAATTAAGATATTGTTTTAATGATCTGATGTCAAGAAAGGAATTCATCGACACGGTAGATGTATTTTGTGGGTAAACCTGGTGTTTTGGTGTATCGTGGTCATCCTTAAATTCTCTCCAATATAAAGCTGTATGTCGCACCCGTTTAACAATCGTAAATATTTGTATCAACATGTTAAATGCCAACCAGTTTTTCATTTTCTTCTTTACAAATGACGTCATTGCCTTGTCCAGCCTACTTAAATATTTAGCATAAGTTGTACATTGTGTCAAGTGTAAAGCACATAATTATCTTCTGCCAAATAAATAAATTTGGAGCTTTACTGCCTTTGTCAAATGGACAATACCGAGGAAGCCATGCAGGAGAGGGGCGTGTATCACATAAGTAAGATATCCGATGCTTCATTGCTGTAATGAACTTCTTCATCACTGTTACGATTAGTCAGTTGGCTAATCGCTAAGGCAGTACAGCAACTCTTAAATCTCATATGGATTTGTATGACACTCTGCCGGGGTTGTTGTTAAGGTTCTCGTGTCAAATGGGCGAAAGGAAAGCTTGACAATGAAGGTTGTACATAGAAGCTAATATTGACCAATAACAGGGTATCTCAGAGTTGTACACCCTTGTCATGGAAGTAAAGCAAGGTATTGTGCGCGATCCCTTCCCAAGTCGAACGTACTCGAACAAATGTTTTATTCACTCATTCACCCATTGATGTGTGAGGTGCTAATGTCAATGGCGAGGCGTGGAAGACACACTCCGCTAGATGTATCTCATGATAGGGAAGCTAGTGGTTGGACCACTATGAGATCAACGTTCTCTAGCTTTTCTTTTCTTGTGTAGAAATAAGCTAGAAAGTTTACAGTCCAACAAAGGCCTCCAGACACATGGTTTAGCTGTTTGAGTTTATAAGAAGCTCGACACACATCATTGTCATACACTGCTTAGCATGAGGATGGACACAACGTACAATCAATTTTTCAACTATATTTCATCAAAGTGGTAGAGAAGCTATGCAATTCATTACTTGATACAATACATGTACGATCTCATATTATTCTTTACACAGAATGTCATGGAACATAATCTTGACCTTGTCAATGAAGGACTAACTTGACAGCGGATTATTTAAACAACATCTTAATTAAATCCCTGACAATGGAACCCCCTGAAATAGTGTATCATTTATTATTCTAGCCTTGTAAGTTGTGTACCTGTGATATACAGCCAACTAGATGGCCGCCCCATTGGTCTAACCTTACCTTGGATCATTAAAACAACATCTGGATTGGCTTAATAGACCCTATACACCCCTAAATTGATGTATCATTTATGATTCTAGCCCTTTTAGTTTTTAAACTACAAGTGACATCTCACCGGATGTCGGCCATTTTGGACTACTGACTACTATTAAAACATACATTCTAACTATATGGATATACACACAGTTTATGTTTCATGTTGACAGATTTGAAAGACTACAACTATTGGATTGACGGAATGAATCAGAACGAAAATGAAAATTGGTCGTTTTCTGATGAAAGCACAACGTCTCTTTGGAAAAAAAGTTGGGAAGGCCCCGCCAGAGATAATGACGAGACATGCGTATCTCTGAAGAAAGACAAGTTCATATTAAAGGCAGTCAAGTGTAGCAATACTCATCGGTTCATCTGTGAGTTTTGATCAGTACAGACGGACAGATTATCAACTACAGAAAACAGCCAAAGTGCGAGGACAATGTGTTTGGTGCACGTATCATAGGATTTCAATAGTATAGTTGAAAACCCCAACCGGGTGGTTCCCATGGTAACTATGTCACATGTCCACGTTCACTGTTTTGTACAACTATCTTACCTTCACAAAGCTTTATATATAATACTACACATGAAAGCAGCATCAACAGGTGTTTAGGATTTGTTTCAGCTGTTATGATTGGAAATCCCTAACCTAGACTTATTTCAATTGTGTTTACCGTATTTTCTCCCAATACTATCGTCTAAATAATAACCTATTCCCAAGCATTGTAGTAGTTTTATTGATACCCTTATTGAAATACTGATAGTATATACATGTTGTGTATTGATACAGTTGTAAATGCATGTAAATATATGAACCCATTAAAATCAATAGGTCGGATGTTAAAAGAATTATGAACATATGGTTTGACTGTTGTTGTTTTTTATTGTGTACACTGACTGATATCTTTTGTATGGATACCTTGTTTACTTTAGAATAGTTTCCGAATAGTTTATGTGAATGTATACTTGTGATAATTAATGAGAAGATTAATTAAAGAGAAATATTATTTGCATAATTTATTCATACCAAAATGTGACAAATGTCCGCAAATCATTGAATCGTTATAACGGCCGGGAGCAACCTGTTTATTGTTCAAGGCGTACAACTCGGTATCGACTATGTTAGTATACTGCCGTATACAGGTTAAATGGTGTGTTTACATGTTTACATAGGTAAAGTGTTACACCACATAGCATGCCTCACATGAGATAGCTTTTTGATTCATAAACAACAGTATTGGTTTCTTAAATCAATTTTGAAATGGTTTTGACTTCAGACCTTTGGTTAATAAAAAAATTTGTTAATGTTATTATATAAAATAAAACTGTTGAATCTTTAGATTTTGTATAATATAACGAATTAAACATGCAGTTCGTGTTAAGTATTATAGCACGCATCATGCGCTAAATAAGATTGCTTTTTGATTAGTAATCACTTAGTTTCTTAAATCATTTCTTTAGAATGGGTTCGACTTATGACCTTTGATTTTGAACATATGTTGTTTAATAAAACAGGTTTGGTATAGTATATATGTAAAGCCCTAAAAGCCTTGATTTATTTGTTATATATAACTGTTTAAGTATATTTGGTAAATTAATAACAACATTATTGGATGCCCTTCTAATGAATTAGATCGAAATATATCATGTTAATGTGAAACAACAAGCTGATTTTGAGAAAACATTGAGCACAGTTTTATATTTCATGATGGAATAAACCATTGCTGTCGGACGAACAGTGTTCTATATCGAGGCTGCGAGTTAATGTACCTTAAAATAAAATCTTGAGTTCTTATTGTTTAGAAAGTGTGGTCAAATAAAATGTGTTTACATGTTTATATACAAACACACAAAAAGCACCCGGCCTTATATTATATGGTATGTAAATATTTCACCATTGGAGGTTTCCTCGATTCTTATGAATACATGAGTTATATCAAATAGTGTAGTTAAATGAGTGGCTGTTAAAGAGAGCTTATACTGTGTGTAATATAGTGGTTTTAGTAATGAATAGTTTAAATAATTCACACTTGTTTTGATATGTTTAGATAACAGGTGGACTTTCGCTTACATATTCATCTGTACTTCATAGACACAGAGTAGTTATGAACATATGCCAATGTGGAAGATACAGACTGAACTTTATCGTATATCTTAATAATCATATACTGAAATCGTGAAAAAATATTTAACAGGTTAGTCTTAAAAGAATGTTAGTACTTGCCGGCAATTTGAAAGTAGGTAAACCAAGGTTGTGTTTTTTTTTCAAAACTCAACACAGATTCCTTCATTTGACGCATTTATCATAATATAGGTTTGCTAATTCCGTTAAACATTTTGTTTATGAAATATAATAATTGGGAACGAAAGGGCAACTTTAATAATTTCTATTCAAAATTAGTTTGTCAGAAAATGGCACGTTTTACTGATTGTTGATGTGTAAAAATAGTTTGTAATTACTTGGTGTTGTATATATGTGGTTAGTTGGACATGTTTTACAATTTTCCGAGATAAAACTATTATACACACATATACTTAGACGTTGTCATTGTGTCTTAGGTTATAATATATACATTTAGTTAATCATGGTTTAATTCATCGAACACCTTGATCGGAACAAGTGACGATTGACACACTCGTACATCGATATAGACCCGTTTATATAGTAAGAATCGTTATTATTTGTAGATATTGCAAACATCGATGGCAAACAATTGGACCTTACTTCAGATATAAAGGGTCAGTTAAATCACAGTATGACCTTTAAATGCTAGCTGGACCATATAAACGGTATACATATTTCAGGTTTTCATGTACGTACTTCTTTTCAGAGTGAACTATGAATTATAGCATTCACCTTTCATATATTATAACCTGCCGCTCACCTGTGTACACCTTATCAAAGTAAAGAACTTAATGAAACACACACTTCCCCTAAATATTACATAATCAGTGTAATGATCGGGTGTACTTAATAATCGATACTGTTCAAATTATTGGTTCGACTACATGGCAGGATATTTATATCTCTTTAATTCACAATTCACGAATATTTGAGAACTGGAATGATATTTTGACAGCTGTCTTGCCACTTTTGTGTACACGCCGGTGTGGATTTTTAGAAGCCAGCACTATACCACTAGGCAATCGAGAAGGCGGTACCGGTGTCGATCATTCTGCAGCTTTTATATATTTGGCCTAGATAGTAAGACATTGGGTTATTAATCGTGTCATAATCCGGAAAATGTATAATACGTTTATTATAAGGCGTTGTCTGAAAATAAAACACTAATTGCACGTTAACATTGTTTGCTTTTGTTCCTTACGTCATCTACTTGATTTCTTCAAAATAGAATCAGCAATGAACGTTTATTGTGAACAAACAACACACGTCAGTTCGCGACCTTGGACGTATGGTGGGCATGGTAAAGAACCACATCGTCCCTCGACGATATAAACGATATGTTCGTTGTCATTACTTCCCCCGTGTGGAACAAAGTCCGGTTCCCAATCAACACAGATGTGATTTGTTCCAGTATGCTGTACAGCAATGGATCCCGCCATGATGTAACCGCGGTATTCCTCTGTCCAGCCTGGATAACAAACGTTCCTAGCAGGAATCATTACGTTAACGGACATGCTGGTCTTGCAAACCGCGCATGGTATGTCTTGTTCGTTCACATTGTACGGAAATATTCCAGCATCGTCGTTGGTGTCTATTTCAGTGCCGTAAATGAAAGCTCGTGGAGATACTTTTCCCTCATCGCCGTCGTGATAGTTTCCCCAGATGGGTTCCTCAGGCAGACACAGTGTATCAACACCACTGCCTTCGTCATCAAATTTTCGACCCGCCGTATAACCTAGAATTGTAGACAAAACATTTTCATCAATATATGTAGAAACACAATCAAAAACATACTCCCTAGAAATGGTTGTATTGGCGCCCTCGTTATTCATACATACCAGAAATAATACTTGTAATTTATTCTGCGATAAAACACGCGTTTTGTGTTTTATTCTTAAGTGATATGTGTTTAATAGTTTTGTTATACATAACGAGTTGTCAATGCCAGTGACGTATACCAAATGATAACAGATATGAATGTTAATTAGGCCAGATAAGATATACTATATAAACTAAAGCCGACTCATTGCTGATAATTTCACACACGTATTCCCATTCAACTGTTTTACCACATTTGTTTGACTTTCAAAATGAGTTTATTACATACGACTACGAGACATTCAAATGAAAAGGACGTTACGGTACTTATGAACCAGGCTCAAATGTTTAGATACACCAAGTTACAATACATTTACCTTTGTAAAGAAGTTCTACCCCATCATGACATACATTTCTTCCCCATCGTACATACACAGAGCCTTGCATACCTGAAACATTTAATTTAGAGAGACAATTAATACATCATGCCAGTTGTCATCTCACTTATTACAAAGAAATAACAATGTCAAACCATCAGTTGAAACTCAATGAATATAATGAACAATCATAATATGAGGTGATGTTGTGGATTATTAGTTAAGGTAAGCTAGAGATTGGTAGTTAAACTGTGAGATGGTGTGGTTGATAATTAGTTACGGTAAGATGGCATACATCACTCGGGTGTATTATCACACGTGCATTCCTTTAACACAGAACAGAACAGAACAAATCTTATTTCAAACGTGTACTTAGTACATAGTTTTCAATGGTGACATATAACACACGTGATAAAGGCAGAAAACAAACGAATTTTTTGTTGTAATAGGTCAATGTGGAGAGTCGAAGTAATAATTTAGAGACACCTTTGCATTGAATTGTAATAATATATATATATATATATATATATATATATATATATATATATATATATATATATATATATATATATATATA
>ENA-OREC01002491-OREC01002491.1-marine-metagenome-genome-assembly--contig:-NODE-2491-length-10188-cov-12.504698_pt1 | contig 10188 bp, 3 predicted proteins | sample MGYA00248626_ERZ508543 | MGnify/ENA primary metagenome ERZ508543 (study PRJEB26211, sample SAMN05518279) | marine metagenome | isolation source: Puget Sound, Washington, USA | host: Bankia setacea...
CAGACATTGGTTCAACAGGCCCATCAACATGTAACACAATATCGTTCCCAGGCTCTGGATTTCTATTCCATATAAAACTTTCTAAAAGTTCTAAACTTAACTTTCTGCTACAAACACTTTTTATTAAACTTTAAACTAAGACCACCTCAACAGACTGACCATTGCTGGTTTAAATAGCTCCGGATGAATGTGCATGTAGAGAGGGGATGACCTACCTGAGTGCCTTAGATGAGATCCTACGATGCAGCTTCCATGTTGGACCATAGTCAGAAAAAACTATATCCTTTCCACCACGCGTGAAAACTTCGACTGCAAACAAACGAAATAGTAACAATTGGCTAATGGTCAAAGAAATGTTTCCATTATATCGGTAATGTAAGGAGGTGAGACTTTGTGCTCAACATTTAGACAAAACAAAAGCAGATTACAATGTCCAAACTTGTAATATTGAGTTAGTGTCTTAGGATAGGATGGAGTGGTCTGTTATCACTTGATATATATATACATACAATAAAAATATTTCAGAAAACCTAAAAGTAATATAGTGGACTGTGAAGGTGGACTGTGAAGGTGGACTGTGAAGGTGGACTGTGAAGGTGGACTGTGAAGGTGGACTGTGAAGGTGGACTGTGAAGGTGGACTGTAAAGGTGGACTGTAAAGGTGGACTGTAAAGGTGGACTGTAAAGGTGGACTGTAAAGCTCTTTACTCTCAGTTCAGTTGTGTACTTGACCCAAACCAAGTACTTTAAACGTACATTATACGTCATATGTTAACACTGCATGTATTGCCCAAATATTGACTACCCTTTTATGGTTGATTATAACATTACCAAAGTTAATATTGATCTTATCCACTATTTTGCAAACGATGAGAAAGTTTAAATAAAGAACATGTAGATTGGTGCAAACATTTCAACGCTAGACCTACACTGATCAAATATCTATAATGTTAAGGTCAAGGGTCATAGTCTTTGGGTTAGGTATTGAAATATGTGTGTTCAATTTTCAAATCTTAAAAGTGGATAGTTAAATTTAGTACTCTTTAACATTTCTTTCAGGCCCGGTACCAATGGTTGTAGTAAAACACCTCCTTACATTTCTTTGACCATTAGCCAATTGTTACATATTCTTTTAAACGAGAATGGTAAGATAAATATAACCAGAAACAGGTTTTACTCTATGTGTAGAGGTTCAGATCTCATTGACACTGTTATATACCTTTAATCGCAATGTGGAGGTCGAGTCCCATAAAAGGCCCCCGTTGTTGCCTTGAGCAAAAAACTTTACCCTTATTGCTTAGTACTGGTTGGTTCCAGGAACGGATTTGAGCTTGATATCACAATCAAACTAAAATGAATTGAGGGCCTTATGGAAGATTGACTTAAATGTCAAATAAGCCTCCTCGTTAAATATCGTCAAAACCAAACTACATCAACTCTTACTACATGTATGTGATTTCTGCACATCATGAAAATCTGTGTTATAGCATTCATATAATCATTCACCCTATTACATTCAAAACTGCCATTAAAATCACCCATTAAAGGAGACCAACTGACCTCAGACTGACCACTATATTATGTCTGCTGAATCAATGTATAACGTAATAAAATCCACCCAAGACCTCCCTGTCAATTTATATTTTTCCGGTTGGTGTTCTTTATTAAACAATCGACAGTGATGTACGTTCTATTTATTTATTATTTTATCCAGCAATCCATCCATTTATCATTCATTCTTCCATTCATATAGTATATCAAACTTACAACTTGCCAAGTGAGGTCTGTTGGCAAAGTCAGTTGATTTCTTTACTAGAACTTCCATGGCTGCATCTATTTTATTCACTACAACCATTGGTACCGGGCCTGAAAGAAATGTTAAAGAGTACTAAATTTAACTATCCACTTTTAAGATTTGAAAATTGAACACACATATTTCAATACCTAACCCAAAGACTACTTCAATCACGTACAGTTAGCCTTCAACGTTCATACAATTTGACCTGTCAGTAAATACCCTGCAGGAGGTAAAATGAGAAAACATTGGGATGAAATATCAACTTATATCAACAAGTACTAAATAGTGAGCAATTGGAAACAGCCAAGTGAAACTATTCCTTATAGTAAATACCTTGTTTTATTAAAAGGTGTGGAAAACATAGTAATATGTACATGCTTACTAATACAATGAACATTCTGCCAGTTTGCAAGTCTTTTCATGTACACACCTGTTATGAACTTTAAAAAGCGTCACTATTATCAAGCTTTGTATTTGAAACAAGTCAGAGAATATAGGGCTAATCCGTTATACTGATCGTGCATTGTCTGTCATAAGCAACTGTTATCAATGATTGGTCACTCACTGTTAAGATTTATTGCTGTCAGTGTTGTCCTGCATGTTTATAAATGTGTTAGAACTGACCAGCTGTGCTTGTTTTACTTACCTAAATTCACTGTTACCACTGGTCCATATTTGTCACTCCACTTTGCAACATCATACAGCATATTATTCATATCTAAGGCTGAAATAGTTAAGCATTTAGTTAAGAAATATTTATCTCCTCAATGAACATCAAAGTTGCTGAACTACCGGAAACTGTGATATAGGAATCACCAGGTTCGCGTGTCAGTCTGTCTCTCAATATCTCTTGTATTCGTAACTCTCCTTTAACAGATGAACCCAAAACTTTTGAAACTTTACACAGTTGCAGTCTACAATCTGAGGATGTGCATGAAGGAGGATTATCCTTGTCCGAACTCGTTCAAGGGAGATAATTATTAATGACGGATGTGGATATCTTTTTGAGATTTGACTCACTGTTCTAGTATAAAAAAGGTGTGGGTTTGTCTATAGAATGAATAAAACCAAAATTTCAGACACCATAGACCGAATTTTGACCATACAAAGTCAAATTCAAGACCATCTTAAGTTGAAGGTAGACGTTTCATTTGTCATTGAGAATAGTCTTTCACAAAGCATTTTTTAATAAATCTAAACAAAAAAAGGTTACAATGGGTTTGAACTTTTAATGATGTTACAAGGCAATATATAGGCAATTAAGTGATGCTATGACAGTATTGGTCATTCTTTGTCAATTTTCTTCAAGGCAGTAACTGTTGTTCTATTAAAATTGCATGATAAAACTGAAATCTCTGACTTACTCATTAAATGTCCAATCAGTGGTGGTGACCATGGACCAGGTGGGTACTTGTATTTCATTTTGTTGATCAACCAATACACAAATAGACCAGTACCCAGCCCAACCAGACAGGTGGTCAGCAGGGAACCGGACAGTAGGAGATCTATCATTCTGTTAACTGCTTCTTATCAATATGGCTGTCTTGAAACAAGTATTCTGAAAAGCAAACAAAGCGTAAGTAAGGTAATTAATATAATGGATGTTGTTTTTTGTATCCGGGTCGTTCTAAAGAGTGATACAAAATGCAATAAGAAAAGATATAAGATAAGACATTTGATTAAACATACAAAAAAAAAAAAATCTGGAAGGACAAAGAATGCAAATGTACTTTTTTTGTAAATTTAAAGTAAAAGAGCAAAAACACTGGGTATAACTGGAAGTGTATACTTTAATTAGAACTAGCCTTCCAAATAAAACATCACTTTTAACGTAAAGCATGCACACAAAATTATATAATACTGGGAACGTAATTTAAATCCTCAATGACACAAGTGATAATCCCAAACACAACCTTTTAGAAGACGTTCACCAGCTTTGACCAAACGTTGGAAATATTGCAGACACAGCGATAATGCATGTTTAAATAAGTGTAATACATGTATGCAGTTTGGAAATATGCATTTTTAGACAATATAAAAAAATAGTTTTATATATATGCATGATAACCTACATTTAACTATCAAGACGAATTTAACTGCAGAACTTAAGTCGCAGTTATATCGCATGATAAACTGTCCAACTGATATATATATGAATACAGAAGTTCAACGATAGTGAATAGTTAACACTCACTTACCTGTTGATTTTCTTTAATGTGCCACCTTTCCAATACCGCTTTCCCTCCTTCACTAAGTTACTTAACTATTTGCACCGGTTGTCTTATAACAAGTGTTTGACCTCGGTATACTGAATAAAACTATTGATGAACCACTGCCTTGCAAGTTTGCTAAAAGCTATTTATAGAATTGACCGAAGACCAATACACGGTGGGACGCTACATTAGTCCTAGGTTGAATTATCGTTAGATTACTAATACTTTAGTTTTTACAACCGGCGTATACAGTGAACACATCGTTGATATAGTGGTAAGTTATTGGTACGCAATACAATTCATTAAGTTTTAACCCAAATGAAACCGAAATGATTAATAAAATGCTCATTTAAGTTGGGACCAAATATACAAGTAAGTTCGTTCCTTTTCACCGGTTGAATATTCAGCTCATCCATGAACATGACCTGCTAAAGGCTAACACTGGCGTCAATCAGCTGTTTTTAACACTTCGAAAATAACAACTAACAGTTAGATAGCAGTAGCTCCAATATGTATCTCTGTCTTAAATATGCTAAAACATTTCTGTACTACGTTTTACACAACTATCTGGCATACTGAATATACGACACGTGTGTACATGACAACTATATAACAGCTATGTAGTGTCCCTTTAATTGACTATTCAGCAGGTTCATAATGTATGACACCAATGACGTAGCATCATCTAGTTTATCAACTATTGCGTTAAAAACAATATAGATCAAATAACATGTGAATTATTTAAACATTGTAATGTCTGAAAACCGTAACAAATTATGTTTGAGTTTACACATTAAAAAACTGTTTTGATAATTTAATCTCCCAACAAGTCTACAAAAACAAACATTTACACAAAAAAACCACACAAGCTAGCAAATAACTGATCACATTCATACGCCCACTGTCCCACACCAGAAGCAGATTAGTGTTACAATTTTTTTAGTCTTGACATATAACCAACAACATCAAATATCGTCATAATTGATGCACTATTTATTGTTTTCGTGTGCAATATGATTATGTTAAAACAGATTGTATATTATTCCCCGAAGTTCAAACAGCTACTTCCATAGTTGTCTATTGTCTTCTATGAAGTGTAGATTCGTAAGCCATATTTTGTGAGGCCCAAAAAGGGTTTCCAGAGCGTTGTGCTTATTTGGTTTCGTGGCTAATTAAGCCTTCACTATATTTATGCCTATGGTGGGTTTAATACATGTCATGAAAAAGTATCTTAATAGTTTTGTTTCAGATGCGAGAACAAGACTCTTAATTCCTATCACATGTCTAGAGCAGAGCCCACAATTCTCGTCTCTCATGTTTCAATCATTTGCAGCAATGACCATTTATGTAGCTTATGCAGTATAGATGAACACAGTATATTTGAACTCGTGAGACGAAGCAACAAGGAATGTTAGATACTAGAAAGTAGCAACCATGAGCTCAGGGTGAGAACAACAGGCATTGAGCTGGATTTAACAGTAGCAAAGACAAAGAGTGGTGAGAAGGGAGGTTAGTCTCGCGTAACCCGAAATCAATCGCCTACGCAGTGTTCTCCCTGACAAACTTAATAGCTGTCTGTACTGTAAGGGAAGTGCCTCTGCGTAGAGTTTGGCTTCTTGTCATTCCGTAGAGTTCCCATTGGCAATCTACGCACATTAACGTTCGAGTACGCAATCGGAGGAGGAAGATCCGTTTAAGCGTTGCCGAACAATTCCGAGTAACTATCGGTATCATAGGTAAGGGGTGCAGTTTTGTTAATACCATTATGTAACAACTGTGTTAGTATTTCACTTCCCAAATTCACCTCTGATCTTTAACACGGGGAACATGAAGTTTTAGCCTAAAACGACTAGTACTTATACATGTTTGATAATATAGTTAACATGTAAACCAATATTTCATAAGTAGTCAGGATGGCCGAGCGGTCTAAGGCGCTGCGTTCAGGTCGCAGTCTGGTTCTCCAGGCGTGGGTTCGAATCCCACTTCTGACAATATTTTTTTTCTACTGTTTTAAAACGTTTAGCAAACCAATTCACAAGACGTATACTATTTTCTCCTAAAAACAATAATACAATGATAAACACTATGACAAATATTTATACTATCCTAGAGTCACCAGTTTCGACGCCCTTAAGCAATCAACAGGCATTTGTGCACATCTAATTACTTTTTCTAGTAGAAAATATATCATATTAAATAAACTGTCTTGTTTTAAATCAAAGCATACCTTTTCGGAGGTCAGGGAACACCTTTTTTGTTTAAAATATCGCTGTCAACGAGTGTACGTGTACCGCCATTATTTATTTTGACAGACACCAGTATCGACGACTTTCATTGTCTGTTGAAGAAAACGATTTTTTCACTGTAGTCCTGTGTTCACAGGGTGTACTTTGTAGTGTACAAGATTATCAGCAGTTCATAACCAAAATTAACAAGGCAAATTCAGTATGAGGTCATTTAATTTTAAAAATGGTTTTAAACAATGTTTCCCAATTAAAACATATTCATGCATTATCGCATACACAAAATATACCACGTGTACTATACAACACAGTGGAATTTTATCATTTTGAGAAAAATTATTCACACGACTCATTGTCATTTTCTTTTATGAAGGTGAGAATTTCGCTTCGATGTAGTGGGTAGTTTTTAACTTAAGAAAATGACTCCAAACTGCAATGCTTTGGCAAAATCGATTATTTCTTACCTTTGGGTCTCTTACTCATCATCGTCGTCATCAGTATCATCATCATCACCACTACCACCACAGAGCCGGGCAGTAACAGCCTGTACAACTCCAACATGTGGACAAGTTTTTCTGAGTCCAACTCCATTCAGGACCTCTAAAATTGATAGACCATTGATTGAACACAAGGGTTCTGACCTGCTGTTATGTACATTGATTGTTTAACTTCGGCAATTTCCGCTTCTTAAAAAAACTGAATATTTAAACTCCGTTTTCAGAAACGTATGAAGGGATATATTTGGCCTTTATACGTTCGTTATGTATATTTGTTGATATATTAACTGTCTGTTATAATGTTTATTCCTTTTCTTAAATATCAAATATGAGTATAGTATTACGGTACCGGTACTTTAAAGATGTTTTCGGCAGTTTTTTATTTTGGATACATTTTTTTTATATTTGGTTTAAACATATTTATTTTATAACAAGCATACATTCAACATACACACACTAAATTACAGGTGGATTGGGTTGAAAGCGGAAGCTTATTAGAACCCTCTCCAAACATTTAAACTTTACAATATAACAAGTTGGTTGTAATTAGTTAAACATCATTATGAGTTGAGATGCAGCGTTATAAATGCAATATATAATGCAGTCCGTACATTAAAGCACCGTATACACTCTTTAAATCCAAGAAATCACATGTTTAGTCCAGAGCAAAAAAACACAAAAGGGACACAATCATACTTTATATTTACATATATATTGCAGGAAATTTAATACTGAATTCAACAAGCTAGTAAAACAGTAGGTCACCGTGCTCGTTTTTTCGAAAAATGATGTTGAACACAAAACAACTTTGCCAACAACTTTGACTTTCCGGATATTTACGATGTTCAAATATGATGATATGCATACATTAGATATCGGTGAATGTCGGACGGGAGCGAAAAGCGTCCACACAAAAATATGGTTTGATCTGTATCTACTATTTAAAACGAGACGTACGCATCGGTTAATACATATAAAGGGTCTTTTAAAAGTTGTTTAAAGCTCATTTAGCAATAACGTATGATTACCAAAAAATTGTGTTCATATGCGCTAGATATATCTTTAAATTACATTGAATAAAAATTAAAAGATCATTCATGTGATAAAAATATAAATATACATGACTTCATCAAAAGTTTAACTGAGTCACATGTTATTTGACCTAGAATGTCAACTTTATGACAAGAGTTGATTATCTAGATGATGCCACGTCATTGGTGTCCTTTATCCTGATCCTGACGAAAAGTCAGTTAAAGGGACAACAGATAACTGTCATTTAGTTGTATCGTATAATCATTACGACAACTGTTTGTGTAAAACGCATTGCATATATCTCCTTCAAGCATATTTAAGACAGACATACATATTTGATCTACCGTCGGTCTAGTTGTTAGTTGTTATTTTCTAAGTTTCGAAAACAGCTGATTGATGCCAGTGTTATTATTTATGAGGTCAAGGTCGCGGATGAGCTGGAAAATCAACCGGTGAAAAGGAACGAACTTACTTGTATATTTGGCCCCAACTTAAATGAGCGTTTTATGAATCATTTAGGCTTCATTCGGGTTAAAACTAAATTATTATATTGCGTACCACCTGTTTACCACTGGGTCTGCAATATTGTCACTTTATAAGCTGGTTGTAAAAGCTTAAATATTAGTAATCTACCGATAATTCTAACGGGGTTAACTGTACTATCACACCGTGTACAGGTTTGTTGACAGTCCTAGCTATAAATAGCTTTGAGCAAACTGCAAGACAGTGTTGCATCAATAGTTTGAACCGTTTCTCGAGGTCAACACTAGTATATAAATACGACCGATGTGAAATGTAAGGGTATAAGTTAAAGCAACTAAGTGAATGAGAGAAAGCGTTTGCGAGCTTACACACTACAAAAAGCAACAGGTAAGTGAGAGTTAGCTGGTTTCACTTCCTATATAGATAGTGTTGAACTTTATGTATATACATGTACAAAGCTAACGAGTTGGTCAGTTAATTATGCAATGTAACTGCGTCGTATGTTTTGCAGCCACACTGCCTCTCGATAGACGTGGCAATTATTTTAATCGATACATCGTAGGTGTAATAATTGTGTCTCGTGTGATGTTTTCTTGCATTGTAAATGTGTGTTAATCAAACTGCATAGTTCAATATCATAGCTACATACAGTATCGCTATATATGTAACGATATCTACATGGTGATGTTTCGGATTATCAAGTCTGTCATGTTGGAACTAGGGTCAATGAGGATTAATGTTATGTTTACAATGTGCATGTATAAACTAAACTTGTCGTTGGAAAGCTAATTCTAATAAATCATTAAATGGTAAAATCGATACAATTTTAACCAATGTCCTTTCTTAATCTTCAAACTTTCAACAAGTACATTTGTCGTAGTGTATACTTGCACATATAACCAACGTGGGTACTGTTTTCCTAGAGTTTATTACTACCAAAGTGGAATAACATTTCCACCCCCGTTTATGGAATTGGAAAAGGTGTCTACCAACTTGTCGCTATAACTCCCTCTCTATCTCTGTGCTTACTAATGCTTCTCAAATAAATACAACATAAATCCAAATATTCCAAACTTCCAATAAACACAATGATTATAAAATTCACATAAATACATGTATGTCCTTCTTTGTCCGTCTTTGGTATGACACGGTCCTTGACTTGGGATTGAACCCGGGACCTCTCGCACTCGAAGCCAGCACTCTACCACTAGGCTATCAAGGTGGCGGTCCAGATCTTGTGTTTTGTAGGTTAAAGAATAATCAAAGATCGAAGTTGTCTCTCTAGTAGCTCTTCTGACTTTTTGGTATTAATCTTAAGAACATGCCAGATAAAAAATGATTTACAAAAAAAACCCAGTATACTAATTACCTCACTTACGCTTGAATTAATTGTTTGTTTTTTCAGAATACTTGTTTCAAAACAACCATATTGCTGACCAGCAGTTAACAGAATGATAGATCTCCTACTGTCCGGTTCCCTGCTGACCACCTGTCTGGTTGGGCTGGGTACTGGTCTATTTGTGTATTGGTTGATCAACAAAATGAAATACAAGTACCCACCTGGTCCATGGTCACCACCACTGATTGGACATTTAATGAGTAAGTCAGAAATTTCAGTTTTATCATACTGTTATTATTATTATAGAATAAAAATGCCTTGAACAAAAGTTGCATATATGAAATGTTATAGCATCACTTTCCTAGGTTTGCAATAATGTTGACTGTTAACCTTCAGTGATGATTAACTGTCTGTAGTTCAAACTGGACATAAGATATGTCTCTGCTAAAAAAAGTCAATATACAGTATGTTTTAAACCTCCTGCAAATAAAGATTGGAGGGAAGAAAGGAATCACCCTGTCTGTCTGTCTGTCTGTCTGTCTGTCTGTCTGTCTGTCTGTCTGTCTGTCTGTCTGTCTGTCTG
>ENA-OREC01002492-OREC01002492.1-marine-metagenome-genome-assembly--contig:-NODE-2492-length-10184-cov-11.476304_pt1 | contig 10184 bp, 7 predicted proteins | sample MGYA00248626_ERZ508543 | MGnify/ENA primary metagenome ERZ508543 (study PRJEB26211, sample SAMN05518279) | marine metagenome | isolation source: Puget Sound, Washington, USA | host: Bankia setacea...
TTTCATTAGTTTATACAAATTTATTAGTACAGTAGAAGGTTATGTTATCCATTTAAAGTAAGAGATATTGAACTTTCGACACAATCCATCCCACCACTCAATATCAACAAAGCAACCTTACACCAAGAGAATGAAAACAGCTTTTGTGTGTAATTTTCTTGCAAAGATTTATGAGCACAACATGTTTCTGATAAAAATGGGCTTTCAACCTAAAACTGGGATCTGCAAAGCATTTCCATGTGCAATTTTTTTTTTTATTCAAATGTATTATCTATTAAATTTGTTTAGACATTTCTACAAACAATTAAGTGTGAGTGTATGCAAAGACATCGGGTTTTAGGCCTTGACTGGTAAAATATGAGTATGCCCAGTAAAAAGATTGGGCTTTTCACAATAGACAAAGGACAAGAAAAGTCATCTCTGAATAATCATCACAACTAAAGAACAGAGTAATCATCTTTGAGTTGTACGACTAAGTGATGTAATGTGCTAGAAGATCAACCAGTGCTGTAAAACATGACCCCCATCAGCCAAACTGTTATAACATGTTTTCAATCTTTAGTGCTGTATATTTACATGGCCATGCTACGTCAGGGTTAGGTATGATCACAGGACTATTGGATTTGTTCACTGTGGGTGTGGTCATAATGGGTGTGGTCAGTAGACCATGAGACCGACTAGAAGGCGTGGCTACAATGGTTGATTCACCAATGGAAGAGGACTTCTCAAATTTCTCAGATCTTTCCACTGGACTTGATGTCAAATGTGCTTCACAAGGATATTATTAAAATTATTATTACATAACAAGTAAAGAGGTGTATATAGAATCAGTACTACACCTAGGAATTTACCAAACTCTCATACATCTATCATTCTGTCTATCAGTAATAGTATTGATATACTTATACCGTACTAGTAGGCACACGTAATTCCTTTTTCATTCTGCCATTTTATTTAGTAATGGAAACCTGAAAACACCTCTTTTTTATTGGTTTCTCTGAATGTGTTGTTTCCTTCAAAATTCTGACCCCTAGACTATGGGGCTTGACACAAGGACATTGAACAGTTAAAATGGTCTTCTGGTTCAAGGAGATAATGATTTATCAGGAGTGACACTGTCCATCAATCTATTTTTAAATCATAAAAAAATAGCATAACAACTACACCCTACCTTCACCCTCATGCATATCATCAGCAGCCTGTTGTTGTTGTTGCTGAAGTTGTAGCTGTTGTGCCTGTGTGGGTTTGATGATGAGATTCCTCTTCAGTAGAGAAGGTAGGATTTGTTCCACATGGTCCCTCCAATTCTCATACTTCTGGTCCTCGTAGAATTTCATCTGTTTACCCACACTGAGATACTTGGCTCTTGTCTGGTATACAAAAAAACAACAAGAAATATAAGAATGTAAAACAAAGGAACAGGTATAACAAGAACGAAACACAAAATTATCTCACCTTGTTTTTACATTGACCCCTAAATGGCTTGTCAAGAGTAGTTGTATGACCAAAGCATTTGATTATTACAATTATAGATTATAGACCATATGAAGCAAATAAAAATTATGAGTAGTTTTTTTAGAAATAAAGGAATCATTTCATCCCAGTTATCAGTCTATCGTCTGTTTGGCACGTTTACTTTTTCGTTGTATTTATATCGCGAAAATGAAAGTAATAGCCCTGAGTCGGCTTGACCTTTACAACAAAATAAAAACACTGTTCGCTGTATTTCTTCTCCTGTTTCACTTGTTTAGACATTTCAAGACAGACACAGGAAACTGTACCTTTGCTCCACGCATTGCTCGTATATCCTAATGTGCTGTTATTGTTTTCATGTCCATCAATGAATGTTTGTGGCTCACTCACTGTATATTCACTGTGTGTCAATGACTTCAATGGTAGCGCAGTTGTGTGCCCTTTATTTCCATTTTTGTTTATTAAATACCATTTTTACTGTTTGTAGACAATGATAATAGGATAAATAGAATATTAGGTCCCTGTCTGTGTACATTTGAGTATATTAGGCTCGTCTTCGAGAGGTATACATGGTTTGGCAGAGCCTCGCCATGTATACCTCTCTCCAACTTGCCTAATATACCCAAGTGTACAAAGACAGGGACCTAATATTCTCTATAAACCTCTAAAATTTAGTTTATTTCAAGAATAATGGGTCAAAAACAGTGAATTCGTTTTTTTCCTATGCCAATTATCAACTTACAGCTTTTCCCATGTCACTCTGCATCATGTCCTCCATAGACTGGAACCTAATGATCACATGTTTAATTCTGTGAAACAGCGCCCTCTCCCAGAATATAGCGCCTGCAATTGGTGGATGATTCTTGTGAAGGGGCGGAGCTTCTCGTTGTGTTGAAAACAGTTTCTCCATCGTGTCCACCTCCTTCTGGTACTGGACCAAAATGTCACGGAACTTTTGCATCATCTGGTTGTTAATGGCCTCTCTGGACCGAATATGTTTGAATTTCAGCAGCAAGTTGAAAGCACCCTCTGCAGAACGGAGGGACTGGAAGGATTCATCAATGAACATTTTGGCCTCGTTTTCAATGTTGACGACTTCGCGATTGAATCCGTCCATCACAGATTTCCAACTTTGGGAACTACGGATCACAAAGGGGTCAAAGGCAACCTGAAATCAGACAAAAAATAAACTAAAAATTCAAACAAAGAACAATGAAGTTAGCGACAATCACATATTTCCTTCTCAAAACTAATTAAGTAAAAAAAAATTCAATAACATTAAAATCACTTCCAGAATTTAGTTTATGATTGTATAATGATTTTAAATGAAATTAAATGAATAAAATTAATAAAATAAATGATAGATCTATTGGATAACTGAATAAAAATCAAACAGTAGATCAATTAAAAATATGATTTTTAAAAAAAATTTTTTTTAAAGAATGAATGAACAAACAGACAAAAACAAACATTTTGAATGTAGCAGACATATGAATGAATTCACCAAAGAGAAAACCAAAGACTGAATAAATGAATGAATAGACTCACCTCTTCTAGTGGAGTAACTAAGGCATCCACTCTACAAAGTACATCTTCTATACGCTTTGGGTCCCCTGTTACAGCCTTCAACTCAGGGCCAAATATGTTGTAAAACTCCTCCAAGATCTGTAAATACAAAACAAAAACAGTCAAAATATGCTACACACACAAATGATGGCTTCACCAAAGTAATTTTAAAGTTAAAAGTAACATTTTCTTTCTCAACATATGTTATTGTCATCAAAAGAACACTCTTAAATCATACATAAATCGAGATAACTGCATATAAAACAAATTGACTTATCCATACGCGTACATTGCAAAATCTAGTAGGTTTACTTGTAAATAAATTTTTCATCCACAAATGAAAAACACACTTTTAAATGAAAAAAGCATGATTTTTCTACTGCTTATGAGCGCTTGCACAAATGTTGTTTTGGACTATTAAATGTGCCCTAAAGCTGTCTATATAATGAATGGTCAATCTGTTCGCTTCTTATATCTACTAACCTGGGCTACATTGTACAAATCCTGGCAGATGGCGGACATATAGTCTGTACGTTCAAACAGCTTTTTTCTGTCAAACTCCCATCTCTGATCTCGACCAGACTGTTCAATCTTGGCTCTCACTTCAAAGTAACTGTCCTTCCAGACTTGTAACATCTTCTTAGCCTCAGAGGTACGTCCTTTAGCCTCATCAGTTGTATCCCTGAAAAATGGAAGATCTCATTTTTAAAATTCAGCCTCTAAATCTCTTCTCAGACATGTTTGTATGAATGATTATATTTTTAGTTTAACAGTTTTCAACAAATACGTGTAAGAGGTTACTAAGTACTGTACATAGGGAAATCCTCAAGTCTGCAATATATTGCAAAGTTGACCCTAAATGGCTCATTCCCAATTTGTGTAAAAATGTTTAATTCATTATTTCGCTATTTACTTCAATTTATCAATTATTCCCGCAAATTTTATGTCTCCATTAATACCTAATTTATAGTAAGTAAACACAGTGGAAATGTATGAATGCGGTTAACATCACATTACTATGTTTTTTTCAATTTAGCTACAGCAATGGTTGATTAAAAAAATGTTTAATATTAACTTACTTAAAAATAGTTCTTATGTTGATGACTTTATCGACACGTTCAGCCAGTTCCCAGGCTATTCTCTCCATCAGTGGAACCATTCTTTCATCTTTGTTATAATGTCTGGAGATAATCCAAACCATTCTCAGAGCATTCATCATAGACGGAATGGTCTCAATGACAACTTGGAAGGTTGCGCCATGTGTGATGTTTTTGAAGTGACGCTCGAGTGTGGAGAGGAAGCGCACATTGTCTTTAGCTTCAACATAGTACTTGTTGAGTTCAGATTTAACATCATCAAAGTCTGTTTCGAGGTGAGAATAGGCTTCCAACATCTTAGCTACTTGTGGAATCTTTAACTGTTCAACCAAAGCACTAAGGGCAGCGTTTCTTTCCCTCCAGAAATCGATCTCTGCTAATGGTCCTTTACCATGTGGTGTTTTTTTCACTTGAGCTTCCAGTGCTTCTCGTACCAGTCGAGTCCATTCCAGGCAAGTTTCTCTAATACTATCCATCAGTTCTGTGTTGGCAACAATATCATCGATGTTGTCACCAAGTTCTAGTTCAGGTACCTCTAGTCTGACTTCTCCTTCAATCTGTTGTATTGTTCTTGTAATGCTTGAGGCAAACTTTTGCATACTGATCAAGAACTCGTCTCTAAGCATGGCTTTGGCGCGGGATTCAGCTACATTCACTTTCTTTACAGGTTTTTCTTCTTCCTCATCATCGCCTCTCTGGGAGACTCGGGTATCAGGTCGACTACGGGTGTCACCTTTGACTTCACCGTTCCTGTGTTGGTTGTAGGACAACAGGGGCATGTACACCTGTTTATGAAAAAAAACACATTCAGTTTAAAACTTTTGTTGCAAAATATCCTAAACAAGAGGGCCCTGATGGCTTTACTGACTTGTCTAATATGGTAAATTTCTGTCTCAAGTTGCCAAAGACATTAAACTGCTAAGTAAATGTGGTCAACAATTTTGCATTGGCAGGCAGAACTGGCTGATTTTCGAAAAAAAGGTCTTGTGGACATCTACGAACTGTATAAATTTAGTAAACATCGGACAATATATGGAGAATACTGTGTTCACAAGATGAATTATAGATATTTTGGTAATTCAGTCATGCATGGGCAGATATGGCTGATTTTCGAAAGGAAAAAGGTTTCATGGATATCAACATCCTGTTTAAGTTTAGTAAACATCGGGTAATAAATCGATCCTCTAGTGTGTTCACAAGCTCAATTATAGAATTTTGCCTATTTCAAGGGTTTTAATCCAGTCATGCATGGGCAGATCTGACTGTTTTTTTTAAGAGAAACAAGTTCTTATGAATATCTAATTACTGTATAAGTGTGGTGAAGTTTGGATTAGAAATGGAGGGTCTATTGTGTTCACAAGCTGTATTTTAGTAATTTTGACAATCTCAAGGGCCATACTCCAGTCATGGATGGGCGGATCTTGCAGATCTTTGAAAAGAGTCGAGGTCTCCTGGATATCTAACAACTGTACAATATCGGATAAGAAATGGTGTTGTTATCTGGAACTGGAAGTTATACGGTCACACAAAGAAGCTTCCTGTAATGTTCCATTGATTTTGGCCTAGTAGTTTCAGAGATGTTCTTTAAAGCAAAACAAGAAGTCGACCATTCTGTTGTTGTTATTGGTCAATCATGACTCCTTGTTGTATATTTGTAGACGGTCACCCAAAGAAGCTTCCTGTGATGTTTAATTGAATTTGGCTTAGTAGTTTCAGAAGATGTTTTTTTAAGCAATTGTTGACGGACATATGGATGACGGACAAAGACCAATCAGAAAAGCTCACCATTTTGTGCTCAGGTGAGCTAAAAAGTCTTGTAAATAAATTGCAAGAGAACTCATAAAAAGTAATACTATTTCCGCAGTTACTTTCAGTAAAAAAAATCTCTTTCTTTTATACTTTAAATAGACTGACTATGAATGAAAATAAGACTACTTCTGCTTTTCATTTTTGTTAACATGTTAATCTAAGTTGGCTAGTAAAACAATTGTTCATTCACCTTAGTTTCGAGTATTTGAGTATATAATGGATCTTATGAATTTGCTAAATATCTAAAACAACCTTATTTAAAACTTTACCTTGGCAATGATATGCTCCAACATGACCAGAGAGTGACCGTTCAAGACTCCCATTTCAAAGTAGTTTGGCAGCGTCTCACTGGCCTCTTCCTTACTGTTTGGCAATGGGACCATTCCTGGTGTGTTACGGATGAAGTATACACTGTCATGGTCTGCAAACTCCTCAGGTAAGAATTGGTAACACATGTGAAGGTAAGTACGTGTGACTGTCTGGATAACTATTTTCTGTAAAATAAATCAAGAAACAACCACTGCATGAATAATATAGGCAAAGACAGCATAAACAAATATACTAATGTAAACTATTTTAGGATGATAAAAAAATGTGAGTATGGAAATATGTACTTCTTGAGTGTCTTTAGTTGTTAACAGAAAATTCCATGATTTTTAAATTGATAAATTGTCTCCTTTAAATTATTCAAGCAATCACTTTTCATTTGTATCTCTCATACCGTTGGTTTAAGTTTTTTTCTAAAATCACAAAATCCACACCAAATATAATTAAGAGACATTGCATTCATTTACAGTGAGATTCCAGACTTGACAACAAATAAGGTCGATGTTTTTCTCATTCAAAGGTGGAGGACGTCACATTCCTATATTCACAAGTTCTTACACCACTTACAGTTTTTGGAGCTTTTTCCTCTTCAGAGTCTTCACCTTCACCTTCTCCATCTTCATCTCCATCAGGCTTTGTCTCTGTAACCTCAGGGGTTGGGGGAACCTCAGACTTGGCCTCTCCTTCACCTGAAGGGGTGCTGGGCTTGCGTTTACGCTGCTTTCCACTGGCTGTTGTAAATCAAATAAAAATGTCAAACTTTGTTCAGAGAGCTTTTTGGAATGTCTAGGTCCTCAACAGAGGTTTGACATTATTGGAATATAAATAGATAGATATATGGGAAGAGAATATTGATATTCACTTGTGATTTCAGATAGTAACTATAGCTGTATTTGCCATTCTTTAGTAAACATAATTATTTACTGGCATGGTCTACTACACTAGTAAACATATTTTTTTTCATAAAGCATTTTCTTTTTTTATTTGACTGTGAGTATCCATTTAGACAATTAAACAATACTCTATAATCTATTTGTGAAATACGCCTACATTTCTTAGGTTCTTCATCTCCAGTTGGTGTAGATACTCCTAGAGCCTGTTCTTTTGGTTCAGCATCTTCAGCAGTAGCCTCAGTTTGCTGTTGTTCTCCTCCTTCTCCCTCTGCTGTCTCCTCCTCTTCTATGTCAGGAATTTCTGGCTCTGGAAGAAAGAAAATGTTCAAAGTTTTGAAAACTATTATTTAATGCCATTAAAACTGGGTACAATGTTAAAAAATGGTAGTTACGACAGCGAAACATATTTTATTTTAGTTCTAGTATGAAAGAAGCAAGGATGAATTAGCAGAGTTGTCTTGCGCGATACCACATTGCACTAAAAGAAAGAAATAGCAGTGGCTGAATTACAGAGAAGATAAAGATATATTTTATTAGTAAAAAATGTCAAGTTCATTGCTTTTTAAGCCAATTAGACCATGTCATGGAGGCAAAGTTAAATTTCAATATAATACAAAATTGTCTCTTGACATTCAATTATTGCACTTGTGTAAGTAAAGACAAAAACCCATACCACATTCTACTTCAACCTCCTCTTCTTCATCTTTAGTTAACTTGTAAAACACGATAGACGATTCATTTTCCACTGGGGTGTCATTGAGAAACTTTCCAAGTTCTCTTTCCCATACACCGTCATCTTTGTCCAACAATTCCTCAAATACCTCGAGGTCTGTTTCATTTATATTCAGGCCAAGATAGACTTGATGCCTGATCCAGTCTATTCTCTCGTCATCCATGATTATTTAACTGTTTATACCCTGGTCATACTTAAAATATTCTATCACAGATTTCTTCCAGGGTACCGACTAATCGCCGAGTCACCGATAATCTTTTATCTGCGATAAACAAAGTGTTCCCTTACTTCACAGTTTGGAATTTTATTAGAAAACTGAACGAGGAAATTGGAATGCAATTTAACAAATGAAACAATCAGAAGCTATTGTTTAAAGAACGTTTATCGTAACAGCACGTCCGATTAACAAAGTCAGAAAATGTATCTTCCGCGAGGACTACTTTTATTGTTTTGGTTCGTCCGCCATGATGTTTAGAACGCAGTGTCCCTGGAAACGGACTGGTTTACCAAGTCAATCTCTATGTGTAACCAGACACGCACCTGTTGTTGTGTTTGATTAATTTTATGGAATTGATTTTCATGTAACAAGCGTTCATTGTGCTCATTGAATTCATCATCAAATATTTACGACTGTGCTACAGTTCAATACTGATACAAACATTAATTTAAATCATTAACTATGTAGATTTTGTTTCTGTAAAACACACAACTCTACTGTTTACCTATTTATAATCGATTAACCAAAACCAGAATTAAGAACACTTCTACTTTCACTTTTGGTTATGCAGAATACAAACTCACCATGTTTTTATGCTGTCTTCATGAGTATAATTCTGTGTTGATTGGACTCGCTATCGCAGTGATTATCTATGTCTTAAACCGATACTATGGAATTCAGTTCATGACAGTGACAGATGAAACTAAAACGGACAATTTTGAAACAAATTATTGTGAGAGTACAAGTTGTGTTCGATGCTACAAATATAAAGCCACGTTGGCAAAAGCAGTTATCAAACTAAGGCAGATAGAAGATGCTGATATTGTTTGTAAGATTCAGGCAGGTATAAATCATGGTATTTTTAACTCCACAGACAGACAGCAGCCCAATGTTTTCTATTTCAATGAACTCGAATCAACACCAGTGTGGAAAACGGACATGTTTAAGGAGAGTCAACTGTTAGAAAAATCTTACACACTAATAAAGAATGAGTTTGATTCTTTGATGACACAAGATGATAAAGGTGTTTGGAAGAATAATAGAACTCCACAAGGTTCATGGGACGTGATTCATTTCATCAACCAAGGGAAAGAAATCGCAGAAAATTGTTCACTGTGTCCAAAACTAATGGACTTTATTCAATCCATGCAATCAACAATGCGATCAAATGTGTTTGGAAATGTAATGTTTTCAATTGTGAAACCAGGAACTGTGATCTCAGAGCATTACGGTCCAACTAACATCAGACTCAGATGTCATCTAGGTGTGTATAGCAGTTATAATCAAGTAAAATATTCAACTCAAACACATCTTCATACTAAATTACCACTTACTTTATTAATGCACACGCTATACAATAACTTGTTAATTGAATGTTTCGTTTTTATACAACAATATCTGTATTTAATGTTCATAATAAGTTAAAAGAATGAAATGTGAAACTCACCAATTTGAAAGTTAATACAAAGATTATGATCAAGCTCACTGTCCAGAAAGTTGATGCCGCATAATTGAAATGTAGAAGTCACAAAAACATGTTCAATACTTGTACTGTGTGTGTAGAAAAATGTAAATGTGATATAGGCATAATAACATTGTAGGATTTTTGTCTAAAGTATTTATTTATTGTTCTATTCTGTTCCAGGTCTCTATGTGCCTCAACACTGTACTTTATGTGTGGACGAAGAATCTCTAACCTGGAAGGAGGGACAATGTTTAGTGTTTGACGACTCATTTTTACATTCCGTTACTCATTTTGGTGAAACTGACAGCAGCAGGGGAGGACCTGATGAAGACAACTTTCAAACTTTTGATCCGAAACATGACCGAGTTGTGTTGATTGTAGACATTTGGCACCCAGCATTGTCCATGGAAGAAAGAGAGGCAATTGATTTTGTGTTTGCTTCATAATACTGTATTTAAGTTTAATACGTGCAATTGTTGTGTTTAATGAGCTTATTTGCAATCCACAGTACATGTATACATTCAAGTTATTTTCTCCTTTTTTCCACAATTTCCACACATCTTGTACATTGCAGTCTAAAGCAGAATGACATGTTTACACACAT
>ENA-OREC01002493-OREC01002493.1-marine-metagenome-genome-assembly--contig:-NODE-2493-length-10182-cov-13.666799_pt1 | contig 10182 bp, 3 predicted proteins | sample MGYA00248626_ERZ508543 | MGnify/ENA primary metagenome ERZ508543 (study PRJEB26211, sample SAMN05518279) | marine metagenome | isolation source: Puget Sound, Washington, USA | host: Bankia setacea...
TAGATTTGCAAGGTGTCAGGGTTTTGTGAGAGTCTAGATTTGCAAGGTGTCAGGGTTTTGTGAGAGTCTAGATTTGCAAGGTGTCAGGATTTGCATGGTTTTAGATTATTGTAAGTCTGATTTTGCAAGGTTTCACTGTAGTGAGCTTACTTAGTTATAGCAGTTTCAGATGTCAGACTTGTTAGATGTTACCTTTTTACCTGCTTTAACATCTGGGCTTACTTTACCCGAAAGGTATTTTCAATATGGATTGGTTAACAAAAAATTGCATTCAAGTGGAAAATATTTAGTTGTAAATCTTGTAATACTCTTATTCTTATGAAAATGTAAACCTACAAAAACAGGTAATGAATGCTATATAGAGAAATAAGACATTATTGTGAAGATTTCAACGTTTATGATGGGGAAATATAATTCATATAATGCTGGAGATCAAGCGTAACATAAGGTTCAGGGCGTAAAAATGTTTTATGTGAATTTATACCTCTGAAAAACGAGCATATTAAAAGAGTTAAAAGTGTTTGTCGTTAACACTGTGACGAGTTTATGAGTTGTCAGCAGTTATGGAGGTTAGTAAACACAAGGGGAGATAAAACTGACACATCTGAAAAAGAGGATAATTATGATTTTGTCAATGTAATTGCGTGTGGTTGTGTAATTGACTTGAGAAATTAAACAATGCAATTTTTAACGCTTCTTTGAATCGATGGCGTTTGGCTTGTTTTACTGTGATACTGTTGTGTTATCTTTAAACATACAGGCTTTATATATACACCCACAGTTGCCTTTCTCAGTGTAATCTTGTAGTGGTGAGCAATTAATGCGTGAAATTAAACAATATCATTTATACCGCTTTCTTTAACTCGGTGTGAAACTTCTGTGGTATCGTAGAACAGACAGGGATTCATATCTAAAAGAACGCGGCTTGACCTTTACACATTCTGCGTCACATTTGGCTTGTTCCTAAAATAGTGAGACTGATTTCTGGAAGATGTAAGTGTGCAGATTTTTCCAGGGATTTTGTATTGATTGGGAACATTGTGACAGTGGACGGCCTCTGCCTGTACTCCTAGTAGTGTGTGAAGTAGAGAATTGTGGAAAGTTGCGAGGTGATTGTGTGGCCATCCATCAAGTGATGATAGAGGTCAGAGGTGGCAGCGTCTGGAGGAAGGGTTGCTGATCCAAGCGAGATGGATTTCCCTCATATTATCAATAATTGTGAAATAAGCGAGACTTCAATTAGTGGCGTTTGTGTGGAGTTGTTGTGTATTGGAAAATATAAATAGCTTACAGCACGGCAGCCAGTTAGATAGTATTTAGTTATTTATAAGCTTACGCGAGTAGAGATAGCTTCCGTTTGCAGTTTGTTTGTAGGCCAGGAGAAAAAGCCATATCATGGCAGTGGATAAAAATTGGACCATTTTTGTTATTTTGTGAAACAGAAAAGTGACGAATCATTTATCTTGTGTTTTTTTGTCATCGCAAGTAGATTTTACGTTAAGATAGTGGATGAATTGTGTGACGGTGTATAACTACTAGGTTGTTAACGTTGAATGTATGCAGTGAAGTATCTACATCTGTCAGTCGACTGCTTGTTTAAGAGATAACCCGCGTGTTAGGAAAGGTGCGTTAATAATATATAAACATTAAAAGCTTTATTGACCCTTCTGGGTTGCAATTACAGATTGTGAGTGGTGAAGTGTTATTTGTGATTATGGATTATATGTGCTGTAGAATAGATGGGATATTTACACAGTGAAAGAGGTTTGTTGGCTCAAATTGTTCCTTCACTCAAAGTTTAAATGTACGGTGTTAATGGAGAGACATCGATTTTATACATGTTAATGAGAGATGGTTAATTTCACTCAGGTTTATCCCAACAGCTGTAAACCTAGCACACACACAGTTTCTATAATCTTTGTTAAGTTTTCTTCACGAGTTTATAAGCAGATAACTTGTTCAAGTAGTTATACCTGTTGCTCTCAGTAAGTCTATACAGCTCACTCAGCATGTAACTGATTTTAAACAAAGGAAACATTCATTTCAAACAAATCGTTACTACATATAAAAAGTTCATTCTTCTCTATACCTTATGAATATTTTAAATGAACAAAGTATGGCTTGAAAACAAAAAACGACACTCACTCTCTCCCAGAGCGTTACTTTGTTTTTAGATTTATCATTTAAATACTCACTTGTTTCAGAAGCATCTAGTATCAAACATTCAGTAACAAAAACACCAAAAACTCACACATTCAAATTTAAGAGCTGAGCATCTTTATTTCACACTGATGATGTCTGAAGAAAGTTTCTGTCTGCAAAAATAACATATTAGTGAATATTTTTTTCTTACAATATCTGCCATGTGCGATTAAAGAGCCAGTAGCAGTTTTTTGTCAAAACAACATCACACTTGCCTTTTTTGCTGCCAGTCGGGATTTTTTTTTAGTTATTAACAACTTTATATGTACTTAACTCTGTTTTTATGTGTCATGCATTACTGGCTTTACCCATCAGCTCAATTTCAATTTAAATATTTTAGCTCCAAAAAACCCACCCCACACATTTTAAACACAAAAAAACAATCACAAAAAACAATCACAAAACATTGTTATGTCCACTTAGTACTGTAGGTAAATGAAATCTAAATGTAACAAACTAAATGAACGTTACCTGAACAAACTTGGGTAGACAACAAGCAGGGAGGCAAAAAAAATCAATGCATTCAATACTTCAGTTTCAGAAATTAACATTCATAATTGCGATAGATTTTAAATAGCCCAAAAACTGAAAAACTTGAATTCTAATAGCTTAAAACCCCAAAACTTAGAGAATTTGAATGGTTTCAAAGATGTGAAAACAGTTTAGTACAATGTCATGTAGTTTGACTTGTACACAATTAAAGTTTCGGTTCTCTGACTTGATGGATATACGGATATTTTACACATTTAGGAACTTTTAATAATGCAATGGCTATTTCACTGTTGTACATCTCAGAATCAATATAGACCATTCTCGACTTAAACTATATTTAAGTCTCAACTACTAATAGGTTATTCAATTCAGAATGTGATAACAACAAAAGCTAGACCATTATAACTCCTACATCTTTCTGTTATTTGTACCATTACTAGTTTTGATAAGATTCTTGTAGCAATAATTAACCTTTAATACATTTCCTCTAGCCTTTGTAGACATTATTTCATAGGTTTGATAATTTTTAAAATTACTCTCCAATGCATGTAATAATTTTACATATTGTATAGTAAATGGCAATTTTTATCATATTTTTACTAAACAAGGTTTACAACAGGGCATTATACACTCTCCCCCTTTGTTCAATAATTGCACACACATCTTTGTTGAAGTAAAAGATAGAAAGTATTTGTGAAAAATAGAGAAGAACATAATTACGAGTTTGGGGTAAACAAATATGAACATAAAAAATATGGATTAGAAAAAAATGAGTTTAAAGCTGTGTTGAGACTAGGATACCCATTATCATAAAAGCCTAAGAGTTGATTTATTATAAGTGGGTAGCTGTTAGTTAATCGATTTTCAAATATTCCTCTAGTTAGATGTCAGCAGTGCAGCATAGTTGGTTAAAAGCATGTCTTTAATATTCCGTGTTGAGAACAAAAACGATTTAAGTGGGGTTAAGTGATATTAGAGATAGGTTAATTGTGTTTTTCAATGATCGTTATATAGCATGTCTTACGAAATCAAGGCTGTGATAATAGAAAAATGTAGAAATGATGTAAGTGGTGTTAGATTATGTAGGATGTAAGTTGTTTTGGGTTTCGATAATCAGGATATAAAGTGAGAATTAAACACTCTTCACCTTTATTAAGTTTGAATAGGTCATGCTGAGAGGTAGCTAATTCGTGTTTGTGCAAGGGGGGAGTGGGTGGTGTGGTGGCAATTTTGTGAATCGCATGTTTGAAGAATCATCGAGGGGGAGGCCCGTTGAAAATTGAGACATTAAAATCGAGGGCTGCCTTAAAGTTGCATGAATTGATAGGCATATTAATAAGGGTAAAACTGATGATAAATTATGTTAAGGGTTGATTCGTTTACAAGTACATTTGTGTAATTGGCTTGAAGATGAATGTCTATTGATTGCTTTAGGTATTTATCTATTTTGAGGTTTTCTGGTTTTAGGTCAATTGGTGATAGCAAAAGAGTTCTAACTGCTATTGAATGAAGTAGCAGATAAAACCCTTTTGCATTGATCTCTTGAAAGGTTCTTGGGAGAGATAGAAGTGAGGTTATAGGAAAGGGTAAATGTTTTAAGAATGGCATAGGACACGTTTTTTATATTTACAAATTAATAGTTGTATAAAGGAGTTCCCATTGTACCTCTATTAATTTTGTTGTTAAATATTGTAAACATAAACTCAATAATGTTTCAAAATTTACATTCTTTTAAAATCAAATCATAAAAAGTAAACACACTTTCAAAATCAAATCATAAAACTATAAATAATCTTTTAGAATCAAATCACAACATTATATACAAAATTTAAAAATTAAAATCTTCTTTCAGAATCAAATCACACACTTTTAAATAATCTCTCAACAATGTTTGTAGCCATTGCAAATCCTCAACAGAAGTAACTTTAAGATACTGTAAATGATACAACCAAGTTTAAGTGAATGACAGGTACAATGTAAGAAGCATTCCCATTAGTAAGCTGGTAAAAATGGAGGAGATATTTGTGTGAAGGTCTTGAAGTCAAATCACTTTATTCTTTGGTCAAGTTTTACTTTAATCAACACTGACCAAAGAATAAAAGTGATTCTTTCTATTTTGAATTCTAGGTTCCATACATGAACTATAAGCAGTATTGACCAGATTCTACCAGCGATAATAAACTGTTAAAGCAAATATGTGCCAATACGTATTTTCAACCCACATTATGACATTGTAGGAAAAAAGCTCTTTGAAATTATTGTTTGATGCTTGGAAATTATGGTGAAAAGTGATTAACATTTAAACAAACTGACATTTAGGTAATAGTGCTTTTAAAACCCGACTCGTTATGCGCAGAACTAACTGGAGGTGGAAAATTGAAATGCCCCCGCTGAGGAAAATGATGGAATCTGACAATGTACATTGGAGTATATGAGAACAATATGTGAGCTATAACTTTCTCTTTGATAGTTCTGCTAAAGGGGAAGTGTGTGTTTTTCTATAGTTGCATCGTATAGTAAGTTACTATCTTGTGCAATACGAAACTGATCAACTCTGTAGTGTTGAGAGTTGTTTTAGAGTGGTATATCTAGTGTTACCGACTGCATCCCTTTGACTTAGTGCAGTGAAAGTTTGGAACTGTGATATTGTAAAGGAAGAAAACGTAACAGTAGATGATATGTAGAGAACAAGACAAAAATATAGAGATCGTTTGAGAATGTATGGAGAATGCCTGTAGTATAAAAGGCCAAGAAGTCTGGTTTTAATGTGTAAACAAAACATAGGAGGGCTTTTGAGAATTTTTGTTGCGCTTTTTGTGATCTCTCAATGATGTGAAGTTAAATGCTGCAGTGAATAGAAAAAACCCTGACTTGATATCACAATCTGGTGCAGAGATAGTTTATGACGTGTGAAGAAAGGTGAGAAGTAAATAAAAACGTTGTTGACTTTTTCGTGTGAATTTCTGTGAATGTGCAGGATTGGTGGGTTATTTGTGATTACATTTTTTGTGTGTTTCAGTTATTTGTTCAGATTGGAATATTTTTGGTGAAATTAAAAGGGGCGTTAAGTTTTATTTATGTGACTTTACGATGAAAGAGCAGAGGCCATTCACATTCTGAAGGAAGTGAGTGTTGATATTTCATGATATTTAACGATGTGGTTTACAAGAATTTTACAATTGTACGTATTGGTAAAGTTTTAGGCTAGAAATGGTGTTAATTTTTGTGTTGAAGATTAAGTAAAACTTGTAAAAGTAAACAAGGGCATTGTCGTTTACTGGTCTTGTAAAATGTTTGACAGCTCTCAGATTCTAACGGGGAAGAAGTTGTCAACGTGTTAATTTGTGTGCGCGATTGCTATAGGAAGTGAAAATCGGAAAGATTATTTAGAGCGATAGAAAATCAACAGAAAGTAAAAATGTCGCTACAGAATATGTATGGAATAATGGGAATGGATTTATACAATATGTACCCACAGTTGGCCGCGCTACATGGAATATACCCACCTAATATGCCAGCTGGTAAGTGCAGATACTTTTTTCACTTATACCCATTTTTTCCCCATACTCTCTTCATACCCCCACCCAACAAACCACCCCCATTTACTGTCCATGTTCTCTGTACTATGTTTTCCAATTCATCTCTCATACCCAGGCATTCTAGCTCTCTCTATCTCTTGCTGTCTTAATTGCCTCATTCTACTAATTGGTGAGGTATGCACAAGATTTTACGACTCCCAGTTTAACAATGGCAGGGTTTTCTTGCCTTTTTTCTTCCATTTTTTTTACTCAACCCAAAGAGATCCAGGAGTACATGATCCATTGAAAGTGATCTGTAACATTGTGACCTATAAAGTCAAATAAATTGAGCGGTGACTGCGAAAGGGTTGTATCTGCTTCTTTACTCAATAGCACTTAGATTCATCTAGCTTTCGACCCTTGTATTGCTTTCCACTCAATTGACAGTATAGTGTATAAAATAGGTTGCTTTCACTTGATTGATTCCAAAGTGTTGTTATTAGTCATGTGTTATAAACTCTCGTATTGATTCATTTAATGGTGTTATCATACTGGTCACATGGTTTACTTTGTTGAGTCATATTGACAATATAAATCATACTTAGTTTTCTCAGGTGATAAAACGAGTACATTGAATGTTTGAAATAATGAAAATTAAGACAGGTACGCTGTAAAAACAATTAATAGATTTTGAATACCATAAGTTATAGTTGTGTTTGTAATTCGTTAGCTATCCCCAGAATATACTTGTCTCCAGCACTAGCCAATCATTACAGGGTGAATGCTGGACTGTTTTTTTCTGTTTCTTTATAGGAAGCCGTTTACAAAGTGTTCGCATTCATTCTTTGAAAATGAGTATCTTATTGGTAATATCTACTTCAGAAGTTAATTGGAACTCTTGAAAGTGCAAATATCATGGAAACGAAACCTCGAGATAGAAAGTTAAAACCCACAACTTCTTTCTCAGGTTTGGCACTCTAGACCCTCCAAGTGTAGAAGTACCATAAAGCCCAACAATGTAACCAGAATCCGCCGCTGTAGACTAAAAATAGTAGACAGAAATATGCAGAATATGTATAAAAGTCAACACTTGTCAGTAATATACCTCTATACCATATGCTTTCATACCTCCGGAAAACTTTGCACATTTTATTATGTTTACCCTTTGATCTGCTTAACTGTTGTTTCGCAATGATGCAGCTGTTCGAGAAAAAAATCATTCGCTCGTCTTAGAGCCTCTACCTTCGAAATACTTGAGCTGGAAAATGATTGAATAATTTACTCTTTTTCTGTCTCACTGCGCTTTCATTTATATGCGACATGGTGCAAGGTACATATAGGTAAAGATCGAAGTTAATAAGTAGGACTAGCTGTCTTGGTGTCCGAGAACTACTTTTTATGGCACCGTGTTACAAGAACTTCTTTTTAGGAGGGTCTATGATGCAGCTTTTTTCAGTCCTAAGGGTAGTTTTATCTGTAAACTTTTCTCTGTATATTGATAGGTGAAAGTGAGAGGGAGGTTAATGCAAAAGGGTGTTAAGAGATACTGAATATAGAAGCAGATGGAATTGTTTTGTGTTTACATCTCTTTATATGTTCCAGCTGTATTGCTATTAGAAGTAGATCATTTCCTAAATTTGCTGCTAGGAAATGACTTACACCTATTAGTACTGTTTAAGAATCATATCCAGTTGTCAGGCAGCGTTCAAAAAGTGCTGTTAACAGAGAACTGATAATGGTCACACAATTATCAGTATGGTTTATCTTGCATGCAGGTGCCTTATCTTGTTAGTATTGCAGGTGCGAAATGGTAATTAGTATAATTGAATGGTGTAAAATATTCTCCTGTAGGTTATTGCATTCAGATTTCTCATGATAATAAGCTATAGCAACCACAGTGTTCTTTCTACATTCTATGTTTGATATATATTATAAAGTTCCATGGCTTAGTTACTAAGACCACCCTCAGGACTGTCAACAAGTGGTCTTAATACATGTAGCAAGTTGGTCTTTTTAACAAAACCCATGCAATTATGTAGAAATAGCTGCATAGGATGGAAATTAGGTGGTCTTTCTAGCTGGTCTTAATCTCGAGTGGTCTTAATTGTGGAACTATACTGTATTGTAAGAGAGAGAAATCAAAACAGGGAATGGTTAAGTTGTCTTACTGTGTTATACTTTTATTTTTCATGTGGAATACTTGGGTCCGAAATAACGACGAATTTAAATGTCAACGAATGGGTCGGGTGTATTGTATACGAATATTGACCTGAAACTACGCAATAAATAACATGGACCAATGCATTGCAAAATAGGTGATACATGTGTATACAATGGACACGTGTTCTATACTCTGTTGTAATAACACGACAGTCTAATTCACCTATTTCACAATTCAATAGTCTGTTTAATGAATTCACGAGTTTCTGGTCAATGTTTTGTCTGTACTTGTATTTATGTCTTATTGTTTTGTACTATACACATGTCACTTAAATAAACTATTACTTGCTTATATAATCAAATGATATGAATTTTGGAAGACACATGGAATTGAATAAATGCAACTTCTGAAAACTTAAAACCTGTATATCAGAAGAAATTAATTGGACACTACATGTACCTACTTCATTTATTGTGGATAGCACACTATGTCAACAAAACCAAGTGTTTCCGTGTTCCCAGGCTTGACTGTATCCTTTCATTTCTTTGAATTGTTTCATAAAACCTAATACAGTACATGAAGACCAGTTGAGCTATATGAGAAAAACAATGACATAGCAAACGTCAGCTAAATTATCAACATCTATTTATGGACATGGTGTTTACAAGCCATTATATCATGTGTCGCTATAATGGGGATACTCTGGTCACCTTCCTGTCTACTATTGACCACAGCTAGCCCTACTACGCGGTCAATTCTACAAAACCCACAGTGGTCAGGTCAGGCTAAACGACCATTGACCTGAAGAAAGGTCAGACATATTGGATGACCATTTGACCACCAGGAAGGCTAAATGGCTATATGACCCAGGGACTTGATATTTGTTGACATTTCAATAGCTTAGTTGCAATATTGTCATAACTTGCTATTTGTACTTGCTGAACTTGTCTGTGTTATGTACATTTGTATAAAGGCATTTTGAGGAAAAGGTTTTTGTTATTTAATAGGAAACAAACTTTTATGTTACAGATGTAGTGTTACAAAAAAATATTACCATTTTCCCAGAATTTTGAGAAAGGAATTACTATGGAAGACATTAACAACCATTCAAATATCCCCAATGTCCAGATGAGCTAAAGTAAGCATATCAGCATGTGGTAAAACTGTACATGCCCATTTGTGAAAAAAAATATTTGTGAAAAAAAATTCTGTCTGAGGTTGCCATGTACCAGTAGTTTTGCTCAAATAAATTAATTAAGGGAGAAAAATTAGGATGTAAAACTTGTGATGCAGGTGAAATCAGCTCACAGATACTCTCTACTTCTCAAGTGGCAGTTGTAAAAGTATAGGAGGAGAAAAAAAAGAAGATAAAAGGTAGACTGAACAGGGTAAAAAAACCAAGCTGTTGTATGTTAATTTGTTTTGTAATTAACTGACACCGAGACATAGAGACAACTATAAGTTGAGGGCGAGATAGAGCGAGATAGTGGGTATCGGTAGCTTGGTGTTTCATCAGTGATTTATGTCACATATGTTGCAGTGGCAAGTTTTTCTAGCTGTAATTGCAACATATGTCATATTAACCATTATACTCTCTGTGGTATTAGTTTTCTCCAGCTACCACACTCTCCCCCTCCAAACACAACACCCCCACCCACTCTGTTATACAAATGCCGTTTTCCTCTTGTTTTCCTGTTACTTTGCCCATGTGCCTGTGTCTCTCGTGCAGAGCCTCATGGAAAAAAATCATTAGTGTAACAGTGATTTATCTACCCTGGTGCGGTATTATACAGTTATTACATGGGGGGG
>ENA-OREC01002494-OREC01002494.1-marine-metagenome-genome-assembly--contig:-NODE-2494-length-10182-cov-12.976744_pt1 | contig 10182 bp, 6 predicted proteins | sample MGYA00248626_ERZ508543 | MGnify/ENA primary metagenome ERZ508543 (study PRJEB26211, sample SAMN05518279) | marine metagenome | isolation source: Puget Sound, Washington, USA | host: Bankia setacea...
GCTTTTGTGGCCATTAAATTTTGCAAACCAAGCCAGCCACCCCTTGTAAAGTATTGGTATATGATATTGTTGATATTGTGTTTTAATGGGCAATTTTTCACATATTTATACGGAAATATATGAAGTACTATAAATGTTTCAAATTTGTGTAGAGTTCTAATGCATCAGAATGATAACAAAGTTTAGAGTTGAATGTGAGATGTATATCATTGCACTTTGTTTTTATTATTTAATACATTTACTGAATATTGCCAATGTTTAAAGACATCTTGCCAATACTTAAATTAAGCTGTTTGTTCTGTCTACTGTAATCTTTGGGTCTGTTGTGTGTTAAAATTGCTGTTTCTCAAAGCCAAACCATAATTATTTAATTAGCAATGAGCAGTATGCAGGTAGAAACAAAAGTGAAAACAATAATTAGCAAGAATATTTGATGATTTTTTGTTGTTGCATTTTTTTCTATAATTCTATAATTGTTAACCCAATGAACTCAACAAATAAATGAATTTGGAAGAAACTGCTTTTTCTAGCTTCCCAATCGACAGAATATAAACTGTATTCCTGTGTAATGTGGCAGGCAATATAAATAATGGCTGCAAAAAACACCGACACATCAGCCCACTAGTTTAAACAGCTGGTAAATTGTTGAGAAAGAAAATACAAAAAAGTGGATGAATCCATTTTTCTAATCAGTTTACGTTTGATAATATACAAACCAGGAAAAATGGTGAATAACTTGTATTCATAGCCCAGATTTTAAACACAAGAACGGTGAAGGCATTGTATTCAATTTATATAATGTTTTGTAAGGATCTCAGCTTTTTTCGTTTTTGATAAGGGGACAACAAGAAGCTGCTTTAAGGTTTTATTTTAATATAATGTCATTTCTTACATAATATAACATGTTAGATTTGACTTCGTTTCACAAAAGTAGTTGTATTCAAGAGAAGTGGCTGAGCATTTTTGAAGGTATATTTTAGGAACAATTAACACAACTTGAATGAACCAGACTAATTTGTTGTGTATTTCTTCTGTGCCGAATTCATAATGCTCATAAGTAGCCAGTAGTGCAATAATAACAATTCAAGAAGTGGATTTTTATTGACATACTAATTGACTTAAAAATAATATCACAGAAGTACATGTATATCAGTTGTTGGTCTTTTTTTGTCTGTTTTTTTTACGTGCATTTTGTAGCCATTAAATAAAGACCTGTATACATATCAAGAACTAAAAAATATATGAAACACATTATCAAGAAAGAGCAGTTATGATAAAACAATTGATGGGTAAATACATAATTGTTAATTTTTATTTTATATTTAAAGATGTTTCTGATATGTTCTAGATCCCGTCCTATATACTTGTTTCGCATGATTCACTCGGTGTACTGCACAAATCTGGGGAAACAGCTAATCTTCATACAGAAATTAAGTGAACAAAAACATAGGTAAAAACACAGAACTCTGTTTATATTTAGTGTGTTACATCATTGAAAATGTGAAGTTAAGCTTTTCGCTCTGAAATTTATTGCTCCCTATGCCTACTCAATTATATTTCCGTAATTTCTTTAAAAAAACACACACAAAAATAGCTTTCCCTCAGTACTCTAAAGAACCCAAAAGAGCATTATTTTAAATGTTTCAGAGCATTCCACCACATCATCAATATTTTCTTGTCCGCTTTCAACGTCTTGTTGGCCACTAGTTGTGATTTATTTGTGACATTCATCTTTTTGTACTTTTGAGAATTTTTATACAATTTAATTAAGTTATGCCATGTTCTGCCACAAGCATTAAATGAAACTGCAGTTTTTTGTTGTTTTGCATTTATTTTACATATAAGAGTTTAAAAAACCCTGAGGTCATACGGCAATCTGTAATACCCTTGTATATGTATTTATAGTACAGCATGATCTACTATTTCCTTCAACTTAAACTTAGATTACGAACTATATCAAGAAAAAGAATGAACAAAAAAACAAGAGATTTAAACTTGAAAACAAATATAATAGGTTCATCAGTTATGTACAAAACAAACTTCCAGCACAGGATGTGTACATGTATTTTAATAATTGGTATTGTCCCACAGTAAGAGGCTCATAGTTTCTGGAAGAGGGTTTGAAAGTGAGGACTAGATTTGGGACAATTTCTCTCTTCTTGCATATGTATCTAATGATTTTATGATTCTGTGTGATGCTTTTTTTCTGTAGATTGACCTCTTCATGAGGAGATGTATAGATACACACTTCTTGTATACGTTTGGTTTGCTGGAAGATATTTTTTTATCGGATGATTTTGTGTTCTCACAAAATCTTGTTTTTTTCCACGTTTTTTTTCGGTGGGGAGAAAAATTGATGATTGTGTATTGTACATGATGGGAAGCCTCTCTACAGGAAGCCTATATCTGTTCCCGTAGCAACCCATGATAAGATCCATCTACCAGTGAGCTACTTCCTCCTCATCATCTTTCCTCAAAATCACCATCTCCCTATCTCGTCTTATCTCTACCTCATTAAAATCAATCTCCCATCAAACTTAGGTGTCCTGTTCCGAAAAATTTGAAATGCAGAATGTTAAGTTTATCAGCCTTTTTTCTGCGATTTGAAAATTTTCTTCTCAAAATATACCTCATCTATTATCTGTTAAACAAGTGTTTCTAAAATAAAAGTACAAGTATGAGCGAGACTCTGTGGATCTTTAAGGGTAGATGGCTGTTGGTACTTTAGTTACTCATTTTGCACAACCAAGAGTCAAAAGATGCAGCAGACGATCCATACAGTAGCCCTTATAGTCTCCCCTTAATACTCATGCCCTGTAACCTAATAGTGTGGAGGAAAGGAGTGCTTAGCTTGGCTTCATGGTAGATTTGCACATGTGTTCCTCATTCGTTTATGTCGGACAGGTCTAAAGGGGTCTGGTTTGTATTAACTACGAGTCTGGCTGCTTAACTTTGGTCATGGTTCCAGACAGGGCCAAAAAGATGGAGTGTTTCTAAGGCCAGACATTTGGTATTTTGCGATAGATTGTGAATATTTGTTGGTGGGTATATACACTGGTGTGTTGGCAAGGTTTCTATGACTCAACTAGTTATCAGCAAGAGGAACAATATAGTATAGATTTATGTACTTCAGGTAATTTGTGCAAGGTGCCATAAAAAAATCTCAGGCTATACCACCATGTTTCCTACAAAAAATACAACTCCTTGTTAATTGTTCCTGTTAGGCAATCAGCTATTTCGGGGGTTCCTGAAAATGAGAAAAGCTTAAGTTCCTGAAAGTAAAGGTAAAATGTTAAAACTGATGATTTCAAGGGCAGCCATAGTAATCATACATTATTATACAGGTATAGGGAGAAGGTTTTTTTTCTGTAATTAAACTCTCTGTAAAATTGGTAGCACCTCTAGACAGGGAGTGATCAGCATGTGGTGTGTATTTGTGAGAGGTAGGCAAGGGAAATACAGCCCTACCATACATGTGTGCCTTCTAGACTGTTATCAGGCCTTTTCAGAGGGGGGATAGTGCCGTGGTAGAAGTATAAACACAGATAAATTGGTTAGTTGCCACAGCTGAAGGCATGCCAAACTACTTCCCCCTGTGTAGAGGCAATGAGTCATGTATGAGATTTTCCTCTACCTGGTTTTCTAGATATTCAGCACTTTCTCGTTGTTTCTATCTCTACTGGCTTTATCCAGGCACTTGTACAAGTTTTTATTTTGTGGAACTTTAGGGAGAAAAATAACCAACTGCCAGATAAGAGTTAAAAAGTTTCAGAACATTTCTTTCAACTTTTCAAAGTGAGTTTTCTGCATTGAAAATTAAGTCGAAATATTTATTTGCTTTTTGTAATATCAGAAATAGAGTCATAGAGGAAGTACTGAAGGCTATGTAGTTGTATGACCGCACACTAGATTCCAAGCAACACCATCTGAAACTGTAAATGTCTGATAAGCACTATAAAAGTCAGTTCATGCAAAAGTCCGAAGTCATCTTGTGCTATAATTGGATGAAAAGACAAAGTCATCTTAGCCCTGTGACCTTGCTAACAATGATGTAAGGTGAAGATGGTCTGTTACTCCTTGTTATAATAAAGCTACACCACATTCTCTCATATTATCTCATTCTGAAAGATAAAGAAAAAGCACACATAGTTACCATATGCCAGTAATTGTTTGCTGTCATAAAACACACAGTCAGTGATAATAACTATGTAACATACAAAGTTATAAAAAGAAGTGTTTGGAGGATCTTTTTTTGAAGGTGGAAAAAATTACTTTAATGGCGAACTTTTTTTGTAATTTTTGTAAGATTTATCTTGAGAACTTGAGACAGAATTGTTTTTTATCACTGTGTGGAGATTAATTTGTAAGCTATAGTTAGAGAAATGTTGAAACACTTACCGAGTACAGAGCAGCTAGTGAAGTCTAAGTTAGATTGTATCCTGAGTGGAATCCATCTTGATTTCCTGGTTTCCAGTGAAAAAGTTGACTTTGTAGAAACAAAACTCATACTTCTTTACATTCCATAATGAAGCTTTGAACAACTATGGGATAGCAAGGAAGTATGGGTCCTGCAGCTACGTTTTCTCTCCGTGGGCAGCTCCTCGGATCCGCTCATACAAAACTTCCATTTTTCTCCCGGCGCTTGCCTGTCTGCCTTCGTCATATCTCAGAGGTATCCACCAAGCGTTTGTGTTGTTTATGATCCACATATATTAATTTGCGTCTTCCATGTTTGTTGTATGTACACACCGGAATCCATGATGGCTGCCCTAAAAAGAGACAGTGCCAAGTATTGTGTGTATGTATGTAACACAATGGCATGAGCTGACGGTCAGAAATTTCAGAAAATGTGAGGCAGAATGTGTGGATTTCAACTAATGCTCCCTGACAGTATAGCGCTAACTCCCTGTATAAACCCACACTACAACCAGATAGTTTTACCAATTTCAGAGCATCTGGGTGGAGCATGCTACTTCAGTTGACCAATCAGCAGCCTCCATGTGGATTCAGCTTCAATGGTAGCCAATCGGCATGCTCCATTTTGAAATTAGTCACATTGGAGGGAAGTTCTTTGATAAGTGTTCAAGTGGGGGTTAATTGACTACATTGCTTTAACTTAGTAACCTTGATTTTCTGGGCATTTTAAGTGGGGGTGAACAGGGTAGCGTCCATAGATAAGGGGGGGGGATATGGAACGGGGGAGGGAGGTTGATGAAACATCCTGTCGTGAACACCATACACTCAAACATTTATCATAATATATAGGTAATTAATGCAGATAACACAATTCCTCTGCATTTATATTGATAATGTCTATGCAAGCTAAATTCTCGACATGGGCAAGTTTTTGATTCTGTGAAATTTGAAGACCAAGCATGTTTTATGGACAGATACTTTTCGGGGTAATCTTTGGGCTGCTGGCTACCTGTGCTTCTGGTTTTCGAGGTGCACAATGGGACCATATCTCCTGAACACCCAGAATCTTCAGAGAGAGAAAAATAAAAATATTAAAGATTATAACAGTAAAATTCACCTGGCCCATCTTTGTTAAGAAAGTACTGGAGAGTTAAATGTAAGACTGTGTTACCTACCTCTTTGTTTGATAATTCTTCAATCTCCCTAGCTCTCACTCCATGGACTGTTCTAATTATGCTCTAATGTTTGTAATATTGCTTTGATTTATATACCTCCCATGCTAGGTTTGGGTAATGACGAATGCTTAGGAATTCCTTGGTACAAAGTGATCTGAGCATAGCCAAACTTCCCTATCTACTGACTCTATAATCACTTATAACAGTTTGCTTTTTACTCACAACATGATCAGATGTGAGCACTAAACAGTTACTATCAACTAAATTTCTTGACAAATGGTAGCACAGTTTACCTTCCACTTTTCTGATAAAATAGTTGAAACAGAAATGGATAAGAACAATTGAATATATTCTGTGATCATCGCATAAATGTCATAACTAGGATTAGAATGAAAACAAAGTTACAACAATGTTGAACTAAACTCTGGATATGTGGAAATAAGTAATATCCGTGTATATCTATGAATTCCTGAGACAAGTAAGTTGGACTTGAGTAAGAGACCCTGTGGTTAACCAAAAACAGAAAAGCTCCGGTTAGTCATGTCTTACCATAACATGAAGTGTAATAGTTTTATCCTCTATGACTGTACACTGATTGAGTCTAAAAAGAAGGGTCCTCATGTTATTGATTACCTCCAATGATGACAAATTTTACTCATTTTTTGACTCCATTTTTAGGTCAACCAGAAGATATGTTTGGTGTTACTTCCTATAGTCAGCCAGCCAATCAAACACACCATACAAGTAGCAGATGCAATATCAATGATGACTGTATAATAGTGTGTTCATGTTCATGTATAGATTAATTATAATGTTTGGGAAAACCAAAATACATGTAATAAGTACCCCCAGTATACATACATATGATAAATCATGTAAGCAAAGTAAATAAGGTTATTTTATGTGTTACTTAAGACAAAACTTAATAAATTCTTCAATTTCGAAGGGTAACGTGTCTAATATATTTGCAACTTATTATGTAAGCATGTCATCAGTTGTTTTTTGTTACAACTTCATTGTCAGAGGCAGCCTCAACATTAATTTTTTTTAGAGTTTGACTTTTTTTGGTTCTGTGTGGTCATTCGTTTTTTCCATCCCCGCCACAATGGCCAATGACCTCCGACTTCGAAGGATTTTCTATCCCATATTTTATCCATTACATTTTTTTTCCTATCTTAATTCTTGAGAAAGAGCCAGTATTTTCCCTTTTCAATGTTAAGTGCTAAACAAGGGAACTACTGGTACCATTTTATTACGTCTTTGGTATGACGCTGTCCTTGTCGAGGATTTGAACCCAGGACCTCCCGCACTTGAAGCCATCACTATACCACTAGGCTATCGAGGAGGCGGTAACATCATCTAAATTATAGTTTATATGTGGCTGAATAGGTATATATGATATTTTGCTGGTTTTTTTTTAAAACGAAATAAACAAACTTGTTTCTCTGTTGTTACGAAATGATTTTAGATTATTTGCAAGGAATTCCTATTTATGTATTTATTCGGTTGTTATTCTTCTATTACTCTTATTAGATATTTTACATGCAAAATCACAGACTATTCAGTGCAATATCGTTAAGGTTTTTATGTGGTTTGATTAGAAGCCAAAGTAGCTCTTGTGGAGTGGTTATAACAAGAATCAAGCAGGCTTAACTTCCATTGAATATGATGGTTATACTGTGTAAGTGTTAATACAGGAAATGGAAGTTGATAGAGAAAAAAAGGCCGTAAAGTTTTATGAAATAATGAACCACGGAAATCGATATATTACATGTATAGCGATACTGTTGTTAAACTGTATCCCTTGCTAGAATTTGAAGGCAGTTAGAACAGTCTTGTAAATGGCCGTGGAAAGAAAATGAAAATGAAAAATCAACCACTGTTATCGATATTATACAAGTATACTTGGACGTCTGCAAAACCAATGTATCTCTGTCTGGAATTTGAAGACAGTTATACCAGTCTGGCGTCACTCCTTGATATGAAGATCTGCATGTATTTCCATAAAGCTAATGCTGCGTAGAGAGTTTGTGCAACGGAAACATTTATTACACCCTGTCAGAGTTTTGATGAATTTGATTTCTTGGCACCATGTGTTGGAATAGATAAAAGTTATAAAAGATGTAGAAATGTTTTTCCCCATTTTGTGCTGAGTGATCGCCTAGCTAATGTATATATAGGGATATTGCATGGAAGTTTGTGTAGGTATGCTGAAGCAAGGATTTCAAGAGTACATGAGTAAATTCTAGTCATTCAAATATTGAACAAAAGAATGCCCAACTTTATGCAATTTTAAATTAATATCTTTTTCGTTTTTTTAAAATTATTATGTGTGTTCTCATTCAGGTTAAAAATAATGTTGATTGACATTGGCCCCCAGCCTACCAACGGTGCTCATTATAAACCTCTACCCTACTGACTGAATCTGTTAAAACCATTACACGTTACCCTTAGAGCCCCTGTTTCTCTCTGATCTCACGTTCCCCCCTGTTCACCTGCGTGAGTTGAAGCATTTTATCAATGGAGGCTGTGTAAGAGTCTACAGTAGCTCGTTCTCCCGCCTGTATATGGTGCCTGCCACAACCGTACAATCTGGAATAGATAAAATCCAGCAAAAAAATGTAATAACCAATGCTGTAAATCTACTCAAATTCCACGCTGAACTTTGTTTTTAATGTATATACATGTACATGATTTTGAAACTTTTTTTCTCCAGATTAATTTCATCTCAGTTAATTCAGGAAGAAACTTTTTTCATATTTGAGAGGGATTATCAAACTTTGTTTTCAAAACAGCGGAGAAATGCTGGTTACATAATCCAACAGAAACAGTTACTCATTGGATTAGTATTTAAGTTAATTCTAGATGGTTATATCAAAATCAACACATAGAAAACACCTTATGAGAGTACAAAGCAGGAAAAGAAACTAGTAATATTATTTGGATGGTGGCATTTTCTATTAACAAATAATTTTAACAATTTCTAAAATCACTCAAAATGGAATAACCGATTTTAACCCTTCATACTGATTAAAAAGGAACCGTTCACCTATTGATAATTGTGTAAATAATACATCCTGAAGTAATCATTTAAAGACATTTTCAGGGCATAAAGATTCCAAAAATCTCTCTTCTTTCTACAAAAATTACATGGTATGGTCGAAAAAAAGGAAAATGCATTACAGATTTCAATAATTTCGAATCGTCCTGTTTGCAAAACCACTGGACCTGGCAATAGGAATTTTCATGCCCTGCTTTATGGTTGTAAGTTCTAACTCCCTCTAGAACTGATATCAGAGACTGTCAGGTCATCTTGTTTATAAGTTAGTATAACACCCTGATTATCTTTAATACTAATATTACTTATGCAGTTATATATAAGCATGTGCAAACCATGAGGTACTAATTGGTTGCAGCATTTATCTGATGAGGGGTTTCCTGTGCCACACAATAGAAGTAAGGTGGATGTGGGCTGGAGTGGGGGGCGGGGAGTGTTGGGCCAGGGTGGGGGGGGCCGGGGGTGCTTGAGGTTCACAGTACAGTGGAACCCCTCATAACTGAAGTTGGACAAAGTCGAGGCTGCCTCATTGAGAGTCCTAGGACTGACATCTCACATAGATAGAAAAACTGACCAATGGTAGAACAGTATACCATACTTGAGTGGAATAAGTACACCTAGGAGTATTGATAAAACAGGAGCAAGTTCTGTCAAATATGTCAGCATCTTATATATCGAGACCTCTTATAGTTAGGTGGTAATCCTTAAGATACCAGTTAAAACGTTGTGTTAGCGTTTGCTCCATTTTTCAACAGTTTTTCAATTTCATTTTGGCAGTCTGTTAACATAATCACCTTCTGAGCTAACCAATCCAGAACTAATTTGTAGTAAGTATCTGTCAAAGTTCCATCATGGTTTGGTATGACAAGGGAAAAATCACTAGATGGAATTCTTGCTTTGATTGAAATGGAGACCCCCTACTGTAGAAATGAGTAGCCAAACATGTTCTCTCAAATCAGAACAAGTAACACATTCTCAACGTTGTTCTGTACAGAGAGCTTTCACTGTATTTCATGGTGCTATCTTTCATTGACCAGCACAGTAATATAAATACACAGTCAGATAGCTGTAAACAGATTGGAGTTTGTTTGAACTTACCCAAGTTACTGTTTAGATTAGCAGTAAATGATGCTATGTATACTGAATTCCCTCATGTTCTAGCTTCTCTTAATTATTAACATGGGAATGGATGGGTAGAACCTCTGAACATTACATGCATGTTTATTTAGGGCAGAAACTTTCTTTTTTTTAATTTTGCTGAGTCAGGTATTTTATCATTATATTTATGTTTGATATTGACTGCTTTATAATTTTGGCTTTCTCATTAGATTGATAAGATTGATCCTAATAAAAACAAATGTACACTTATTAAATAACGTAGAACATAGATAATTATGTATTCAGATTTTGAGTGCAAAGCCAATAGGATTCATTTAGTTTATCATTTGTTTTAAAAGGTTTGACCACCAGTAAAATAAATAAATCAAAGACCAAAACAGATCTGACTATAAAAAAGGTGCATACATTTTGTAC
>ENA-OREC01002495-OREC01002495.1-marine-metagenome-genome-assembly--contig:-NODE-2495-length-10181-cov-13.694181_pt1 | contig 10181 bp, 8 predicted proteins | sample MGYA00248626_ERZ508543 | MGnify/ENA primary metagenome ERZ508543 (study PRJEB26211, sample SAMN05518279) | marine metagenome | isolation source: Puget Sound, Washington, USA | host: Bankia setacea...
AACTCAATCACATTTATCCAATGATTACTGCTATGTGGCTTACCTGCTTTGTAAATAGTTGCTGTTTTACTGAGAATAAAACCAGTACTTGTTTTCGCTACACACTGAAACGCACTTTCCTGCCGCTCCAGTAACGTGGCCGTCGGAATCCGTAACTCCTTGCCGAACACTTTAAACCCGTATGAATTATTCTCCTCTAACACATCGCCCTCGTATCTCCAACTAAGTAGAGCATTCGAGGGCTTCACAACACACGACAAAGTTATATTTGAATCCTCAGCCACGGTCTTCGATGAAGGTTCAACCAGAAACTTGGGGATATCTGAAACAATACAAGTGCTAGATATTATAAGGGCAATATTTGTAATATTTATTTGATGAAAAGTGTTGATACAATTTATCACAAACTCCTTGGATGGGGATATCTATAATAATACAAATACAATATGAATGTACACGACTATTATGAGTCCAGGAAAGGATGGCAACATTTGTAATGATGAAAATTGGGCATTCCATGAAGCATATATAACTGAAATGGTTGAACCAAAACAACAATAGGTTGACGACAAAAGGCAATGAAAATAGTAACATTTATCTGGTAATTATTCCTTGTAGATGAAAGTACAATACCAATTTTTTGTGGGTCAAACTAATTTTACATCAATTTCACATCAGTAAAACGAAAGTATTTTAAGTGCTTTTGGACAATGAAGCAGGTAAGAATTATTTTGCATTCCCCACATGAGTTCTACTATTTTCACCAGTTAAGTATGGTACTGCTCCTGAGTCAAATTTAATTTTCTTAATGATTTCTTTGTTGTTGAAACACCTCTAATTTATCCATTTGTCCTGAATGTCAAGTAACTGAATGTTGAAAGTTTGACTGAGTAAACATTAGTTTGATATGACTCATTATTATGGTTAATATCCAAATATGTTACTGTATAATCGAGGGGACTGACTGAGAAACGGCTCTCTCTATTCTTTATTCAATATCAATAAGAACCACATCACGTTCATCCGACAAAACCATAACATAGAATGGGTGTTCAGCTAGTACACACGCTTAAAAACACCATTTAAAAAAACCATCATACTTTTTTTAATATAACAAAACAGGAATTATTTATCATATTGTGTATATATTTTGTGTCGGGGGAAATGCGATGGTGAATATATCAGTTTTGGCCCCAATATGCATTTTAAGTACATGTAAAGTTCATGCAAGATTAACTATAGATGATTATCAGATGCTTGGTTGATGGGAAATGTCAAAGACAGATGAAACTGAAAAATAGATATGTTTTTGATTACATTTGAAGTATAGATGTTTTATTGGTAGATATTACTTGAAGAATGTTGGGAAAGTTACTTATGTTAATGGTTTATATTTGCATGCACAATGCTATCCACCCAATTAACATAGAAAATTCATTTGGCTGTTGTCGTAATGGTCCTATATAAATTAATGGCTGCTTCGCATGACTGAAAGGGACTGATTTTGTTTATGATTATGAGTTTGTATTTGTTGCATTGTGTACACCTTCCAACATGGCATCGATATAATATAAAACATGGATAATTTATGACTGACAGTTTGTCACCTGTCAATTTACAACTGTGCTTAGCCAATCAGAATACTGTGAAATTGGACCGGCCCAAATTTTATAAGGTGGGTATACATTAAAACGTTGTGCACGGCCAATAATTCAAATACAAACATGATTTCTGAACATGCAAACTTAAGACTTTACGGTCAGTGAATAAAACAGGTAATGAACTATGTTGTTTTTTAAAATACAAAATTGCTCATTGACAAAATATTAAATATCAATTCTTGACTTCACGGACAAGGTCAATGTTACTGTTAATAGTTTAAAAGTCAAGGTGGTGTAATAATTTTAAAGCCACATTGTATAGAAATATGAACTGAATCTTGAACAAGGGTAAATATATAAGTAATAAATAATAGGAAAGTTTTTGCATCACACATATGGCAATGACGTCAACAGTACGACAATACCTCAACTATTTTTTTCCACGTGTTGAGGGGTGTATGACAAAAACCTAACTAGCACCTTCCATTAGTTACCAGTTATGTTTCAACGGTTCTTTTTTCTGATCTATAAGTACATAGATTATGTCTGTTTCTATGTTTATTCATTATTCATATGTTTGACTATGGTTGTTGACTAAGAGATGCTTCAAGCTTAAATTACAAACCATGTGACCTGAGCTCCACTTAACTGCTAACCTTATTGTTCTTTTAGGCTCCATTTTTTCCAAACATCATTTGTGCATCAAAATAATTACATGTAAAGAGTCACTAAAGGAATCTTGAACCAATCTTCATTTAACTTTTAACTTTTTGTTCTCATTTATATATAGATGCCATTATGTGCAGGATATATTGTTATCAAATTTTATACTGTATCAATTGTGCATCAAACTTTTACATCTCTGAAGTCATTAACGGGATCTTGAACCATTTTGGAGGAGTTATACGTTGGACCATAAAATACATAAATACATGCGATGTAATTATTCTAGAAACCTTAAACAAAAACCCTACATGCATGTTTATGGGCCCATAGTCACTTTACGCTTTGGTGCGTGTGTCCTAAATAATAGTAAAATCGTGTTTCATGTTTGATGATTTAGAGGTTTATTTACTACATTTGTTATTGATGGCTATATGAAAGTTGTCAAGAGAATATATATTGAAATACAGACGCTGAAGCCTTGAAAGTATACAGCTTGAGTTTGGTCGCTAATAAAAATGGCTAATAATTTAATACTGATACTTGATACAGACTTTATCAATCAGATAGAATTTTCTTGTTTCTTGGTGAATATTTTTTCTTCTATTTACAATATGACCGGGTATTTCCTATTTTGGGGGCATTTTTTTTATTTTTTGATATAAGCTCTCTAATGAGTTTGGAAATATTTGTAAATCTCTTATGCTTATATATGGGTTGAACATTGAAATATTGATCAAGAGCTAAATATTGATATCTCTGCCTTTTCACACCAGCATTTCGAGAATAGACTAGAAAACTGTCATAACTGCCATCTGATTTCATACATATACAACAGTTTTCCACTCAACCCACTAGTTTCACTTGCATGCCTTAACGGGCTTTCTATCAGATTTAAGCATCTGCGAGGAAATGTTAACCATACAGTTCAATTATTCTTCAGGACCAAACGCTTAATTAATATACAACTGTACTTTTGTTTCAAGAACTACTTTTTGCTATACTCATATTCTTATACTTATACTTGCATTGTTTTAGTGGAGTGCCAATTAGTGTTAAACAAACATGGTTAGTTGCTTTGACTGATTGGTAGGTTTGACATGATACTGAGGCTGCAGACGGCACGTTGTGTGAGAAATGGCAACAATGGCTTCGGCAACAACTGTTTTCTTTCGTTTCACCCTTCACCAGTTTTTGCCGTTGCAATGTTTTTGTACACCAGCAGGCTATTTATCACTTTGCCAGATACATTTCCGCATCCTCTATGTTACTGATTTTTTTCTCTGATATATCTGCAAACAGCGTTTCTAAGGAGAGGAAATAGTTCCAACAGCTCTACACAAACCTAAGATTTATCTCCGTAAATAATAAAACAATCTAGAACCTGATATTGTACGAAACTTTACTGGAAACAGTTGTAATGACTTCACTCAGAACTAAGGTTACACAACAACATTAGCTAGGACTTTGGAATGATTTGGTACAGTGTGTTTAATATAGGGTATACAGCAACACAAACTGCAAATCTGTCACATTGATATCTGTGAGACTGGGTATAAAAGGTTAAACTCTTACAATTATTTAATAATATTGAACTGAAGATTTATATACAATGTCAGGACATGGGATCGCAACCTGCCTCATGTTTGCCCCATATACCTTAAGTATTTAAAAAAAAAGGTCCTTGTAAACAAACACAAAGGCCTGAAGTAACTCAATATAACAAGATTTATATTATAAAGTTTATTAATTAGGGCTTGATATAAGTTTATATTAAATGAGAACTCATGTAACTCAATCTTTCCAATATGTTTGATTCACAAAAGTCTTTCTGGAAAAGTGCAACAATGGCAAAGGAAACCATCAAAAGTACAAGAATTTCTGATAATATCACACTTTACAGGTTCACACAACAATGTCAAAGAAATGAATGGCACAATGACAAAACAGGGCACAAAAGTCAGGCCTATGCAATAAAGTTATTTAAATAAAGTTTGACATTCAGCATGTTTTTGTGGGAGAAGTTTGTTGAGTCTTGGATTGTAGAGAAGGCCTGGGATAAGTTTGTTTGACAAGGCGAAGAAAAACAATGTTTATCACCTCCTGTCATAACATAAAACACTGAAAAATGTTCCTGGTTATGTGCTCCGAAACAGTGATGTAATTAATCTACTCGCTCTGGAAAATCAATTGTTACGATTTTTGATGCAGCAGGGTTTTGAATGAGGTAGATGTTTACTTTTGTTTGAATTGTCACAACGTCTGACATACGGATATATACATTGACATATGGACATACGCATAATGGCAGGAGACAATGGCAGCTAGCAAGCCTGTGAGACAAGCCGAAGACAAATATTCTTGAACTTTCTCCCCCTATCGCAACAACAGATCTTAGACTATCTATCTTTGTGGCTAAAATCTGACACTTCCAAACATATTTGGCTCGCAAAATACATTATAGGGTGTAATAGTCTGATGATAAATATCTCGACAAAATGCATGGCTAACGCTACAATATGCTCATCTGTTTTACTTATTTTGCCGTTCCATTTTTTGAAAAGCACAGCAACAGGGAAAATATATATATGTCAAAGAATGCCATTAGATTCTGTTGATTAATGTAGAATAGATGAAAACTGGTTGTTATTTAGACATACCGGTAATGCTTGACGAGGATTTAGAAAACATTAGCGAGGCGTTCTGAAAAGTTATAGCAGTACAAAATCATCTACAAAACACATTTACTAGTTTTTCTACCAATTGATCCTTTTCTAAGGTAGCACCACAGGGATAGAACTAAGGGATGTTGATATTTAAATGTATCAGTCATTGTCTGTACCCAAATATATGGCAATTCAACCGTATTGAAACCAAGACTCAAGATTCAACGAAATTTGAGACGCATTTAAATTTTGAAACCAGGATACGAAATCAAATACCAGCGAGTTATCAGAGGCTTTTGAATATAGAGTACATATATGAAATTGTAGCAGGAAAGAGTAACCTTTTGTTAAAACATGATTGTCTCACTTAAATTCAAAATCTTATCATTCTGTAGTTTATAAAATAAAAATTCAATCCAATTACAGTTTGGTGTGTTGGAAGAAACATAGTTAAGCAAATTAAAGATCTGAAACACTCACAATGCTTCTTAAAATTAAAAAATGTTAATTAAAAGAGTAGTTTTTTTCATTTTTCAATACAAATTGTCTCCCTTGATTTAAAATTCTCATCAGTATTTTATAATGGAAAAAAAGTCATCATTGTTAAGCTGGTAAAAAAACACAACCAAAAGATATTAATTTCCTAATGCTTATGAGAGAGTAAAGTGAGAAATAAATGGTGACAGTACAGAATGGGTTTGTTGTTGTATATAAGGAATTAGAGGCAGGAGAGGGTCATCAAATTAACGAGCCTGAATGTACATTGTATATCCATAGATCATATCTACTTACATTAGTCAAACATCAAACATACACCCTTAATTTACTCATTAATATTCCACATGGACATTAACCACGTTAGTCTTCATAATAGACATTATCAAAATAGAGTCCTAAATATAATGGACATTAGGCTGCTAATAAATGGTCAGAAAACAGTAGAAGAATGGCGCAAAATCACCTGTTTTCATTAAAAAGCATAACAAAACAAACATGTCATGGCCAAAGGGAGAAGGATCAGGTAAAAGGAATGCTTGTTGAGAGGCAGATGTAAAAAACATATTTAGTGAAAGACTTGACAATCAACAATAGGCCCATCAATTTTCCATCAACATGTTTTTACCCTACGATGACCACAGAGTTTCGCTTAGTAAATCTAATTAATTAACATCTATATGTCTTTTGTCAGTGAGAAAGCTTTTATGTTCTTTTGTACATGTTAAAGGGTGCATGAGTTACACCAAATAGACCATAAACTATTGATTGGATAAAACTACAAAAAAAAACAGGATAACAAAAACATGAGAAGCTCCATGCTCTTTCTTGTCTGATTTTAAACATTAATTGCTTCAAGATGAAAATTTAAGAAAAACTATTTTTAAATTATTATTTTCTCATTTTTCTTTTTTTTTTATGTTTCTTTTTGGCCTAGCCTTGCCTTGCCATTAGATCTCATTATATGAAAGGTGCATACAATGTGTTTTCAAAAGAGACGGTGAAGGGAAAATATGATACATTTATATGGCCCCACCCTTTTGTACTAGAGGCTAATGAGTTTTTAATGGATCCCAAAGTCCCTGCCGTAGCCCAGAAAAACGAGAAGAGGTAGAAAAAAACATCATTTTGTTCATGTCAGTAGTAGACTAGCAGTAGAAACAACCATGTGCTAAAACCTAGAGGCAGGGAAACATTGAGTAAGAGTCTTATATTGTACATTGTGCCATTTTTATGAGGTGTAAATTTCATGGTTCACCACTGGTATTTAAAACTTATCAGCCAGATTTTCTCGGAAATGTTTCAATGATTATATTCAAGTTTATATGCCCCAATGTTGGCATCTATTAATATTGTGTTTAGGTATCAAAGTCGTCCTCTATTTTACACTCATTTTATACTAAAGTAAATCACACTCAAAACCATTCTTTAATTGAACCAACCATTACTGGGTAACGGGTGTAAAGTTTCTTGCTCTATAAAACAATGGGAGCAAGATGCCCTAAACACTGCCCGTCAACCTTTAAGTATAGAACTTTTTGTTTAAGGAAACCAGGACTCTAGGCAGTGTTTGAAAATTCAACTGAAAGGGACTCCACCTACTACAAGTCCAGCAATATAACCACTAAGCCATACCATGGAAACACGTTTTAGTTCATGGATGCAAATTAATAAGTTTAGTGTTGGTAAAAGACCTTGGCATAGAAAACCATTGGGCAAGCTAACTATGATGTATTTTCATTCTTTATGACTTGTTTTGTTGGGTTTTAACAGCATTTTTTCTGTAATTTAGGGGTCAGTTTATTAATCCTGTCCCTGTTAACCTTACCAGTAATTAGCCATTCTTAAGCGCAACTATTGATATATTGTGAAAATAAGTCTAGGGTCAATGAACAGAAATAAACTCATAGAACTTACATCATCACAACCTTGGCAGATTCTTTACTATGCAGTTAATATCTAAGCCAGGTAGACCTAGTTCATTAAGTTTATACAGTTTGTGATACATGTGTTATTTCCTCCCTGGGTCTGCCATCTTGGTTAATTCTGGTTCAACACTTTCTAAATCTTGCCACAATTAACACTTAAATGTTACTCAAATAAATGCCGACATTTTACTGGTATTAAACATTGGGCATTGTATCTATTTATGTATCAATTAAAACAGTATACATTTTCCCTGTATGTGTTTATTTTGCACCAAGATAAAAAAAACTCCATCCTGAGTAATAATGAGAAGTCGGGAAAATGTGTTTTCGCACATTATACTGGTGTTTGATGTTATCGAGGTAGATAACAGATCCACACAGCGCGGCAGTAAGTGTGTAGAGTTTCACGAGCAGACGAGATTCCAGCCTTCAAACAGGCTCTGGAAATTTGAGATATATTAAAACATTAAACAGCAGATGCTGGGGTGGAAAATGCTGGCTACAGGTAGAGCTATGGAGGCAAACGTCTACCTGATCTCATACAACCCGCTACAGCTTTAAAACCACAATCATCTGTCGAAACATAACAGTGGAAATCAAAAAACACATGAACACTTCTCACAAAATTGTTACAGTGCGGACTGCAAATGGCAGACTTTTGTGTGACAGAGATTGGCAATCAATGTAATACCAATATCATGGCCGTTTGCTATAGTTCACAATTAAGTAAGAATGACAACGCTTTCATTTAATAACACGATCATAAAGGGAGTTTTCTAGACTTAGTGCTAATGAACAAAGTAGCAGATAGAACCCTCTGGCATTCACTCCGTTAATTACAAACCTAGTTATCAGGCCTCCTATAGCTTTGACAAGGTTTTTGAAACTGACCGATAGAAACAAATGCTCTCATGCTTCTGACAGGATGTCTCTAATTGTGTTTTATCAGGTTATGTACTATGATCCCTATTGAAGTATAATTGCCCAAGTTCTACAATTTCCATAGAGCTTTGAGTTAATTTCCCCACCTCCCGAAGCATTGGTTAACATGTACCATCTTGCACATAGCATGAAGGCTGAGTAAATTAGGTGAAAACATGTTGCGCTCATTCCTGTAAATGTTTCGATATATCTTGTTTTGTTATCTGTTTTCTAACAAGTCAGCTGCGTGAAAGAAATGCAGTTATAAACCATTACCTTGGCATCTGAGCACATTTTTCCAGCTATAGAAACCAGACTTTTTTGTCTAAAGAAATTGAATGCCTGCTTATACTTGAAACCGTAATCCTATTAGTTGTGAACATCTACTCTGCCATTCCCCGGGTCTCGTGTACTATTTATATTTCACTCTTAAACCCGAAGAGAAAGAAGTTTTATGGGACTTTAATGTTGAGTTTTTACATTATAAAGTCTAAAGTTAAACACTTGATAATTGTACGATATGTAACTTTAGCTGGCTAACCACTTGTCTGTGTAACCGATGTTTAACATTCCCCCTTCAATCATTACCAGCGAGTAAACACTGACAAAATTAACTTCTCTCCCCCAAACCTTTTTTTTAACAGTTTTAAACCAACTTGTGCCCTTGTTGTATATGTGTGTTTCCCCTCATGGATGTTCATCTACCTGTGTTTCGGGACATATTTTATTACTATTCCGAGATACCACTGATCTTATCATTACCTATTAAGCTACACTGGATTATATTTTACACTCAAGTAACATAATACAAGCAATCAATTTCAAAAAGTTTTCTACCTCTGAATACAACATTTTCAAGCTCTTTTTCTCTCCAACAAAGCCAACAGATTTTCGTTCAGTAAATCAAGCTTAAGAAAATCTTTTGTGTTAACATATTTCTCCATCTAACCACGTTTGTGTGTTAACCCAAACAAAACAAGATGAGGGGACAACACTGAAATCGTATCCCGCGCTTCTATTGTCCTCGTCGTGAATCTTATTTTTTGAATTAGCGAAGTGTATCATGAAAAATTGCATGCCTCAATAAGCAAGTCCTCAATACGTTTGGTAGGCGAGGAAATTCACACCTTATATACAGATAGTTTCACCTCAGCACACATATTTCACATGCTGGTGACATTAATGGTGGCCAGAGGCATATACACTCAACGATGACACTGTAAGCTTGCTGATTTTGATCTACTGTTTACAGTGCATAGAAAGGGCATGACACAGTGGTTCTTACTCGCATAGCCATTGTGTTGTCTCTCCCAGCCACAACATAGTCCCTGAACCAAGCCATTTGTCTAAGAACATTATGTTTGACCCTAAATACACAACAGCATATGTCTCTTTTGTCTGCACATACACTATTGTAATCAATTAACAACCTTGAGTTTTTTTTCACTTCAGGCTTGGTTAAAATATTCATTTATCAGAAAAGGAAAAGTGTTTTTTTGTTGTACCTACTTTGTAACGGCTTTCCGCTTAAATATAAATGATGAACAACCGTTTATATACACACCAGATAAAATGAAGTTTAAAAGTTTTTGAGTTATCAGATATTTTAAACTCAATGGAAAACCCCTACTATTTACGCTGATCTAATGTCGTTACAGAGATATAAGAAAGTGATCTTCAAGTATATGAACTGTGTAGGGCAAGTTAAGTTCTATTAGGTTTATTTCAGTTTGTGATAAACACTTTTTCTGGGTTAAAAAACTCATGTGATCAACTAGTAGTAAATGTATCTTGTTCAAGGTAGCGATGAGGGTTGTTGACTATGTTTAAATACTAGTGTGACAGGAATTGAAACAACCTTCAGAACAAATCTTAAAGCTCCAAAATAGATCCTAGACAATGGCAAC
>ENA-OREC01002496-OREC01002496.1-marine-metagenome-genome-assembly--contig:-NODE-2496-length-10180-cov-12.306048_pt1 | contig 10180 bp, 1 predicted proteins | sample MGYA00248626_ERZ508543 | MGnify/ENA primary metagenome ERZ508543 (study PRJEB26211, sample SAMN05518279) | marine metagenome | isolation source: Puget Sound, Washington, USA | host: Bankia setacea...
GTTAACCTACTGTTCCCCACATATGAAGTAAGGACAATACGTCATATTAGACACTCGGGATCGTTAACCTACTGTTTACCACATATATAGTAAGGACAATAAGTCATATGAGACACTCGGGATCGTTAACCTACTGTTTACCACATATAAAGTAAGTACAATAAGTCATATTAGACACTCGGGATCGTTAACCTACTGTTCCCCACAAATGAAGTAAGGACAATACGTCATATTAGACACTCGGATCGTTAACCTACTGTTTCCCTCATATAAAGTAAGGACAATGAGTCATATGAGACACTCGGGATCGTTGACCTACTGTTTCCCATTTATAAAGTAAGGACAATAAGTCATATGAGAAACTCGGGATCGTTAACCTACTGTTTCCCACATATATAGTAAGGACAATGAGTCATATTAGACACTCGGGATCGTTAATCTACTGTTTCCCACATATAAAGTAAGGACAATAAGTCATATGAGACACTCGGGATCGTTAACCTACTGTTTCCCACATATATAGTAAGGACAATGAGTCATATTAGACACTCGCGATCGTTAACCTACTGTTTCCCATATATATATATATACTTAGAGTTCCAGCAACGTTCTGTTTTACTAAATCACTAAAGTTAACACGTTAATTAATAACTCTGAACAGAATACTGATCAAAAAAAGCGAACAACACGATAAAGAAAAAGTGTTTGTAAACTTAACTTCTATTGTATTTAGTTCAGGTATTTAGATTTTAGTAGCTATGTATTGACAATCCCTCATTAAGTCGCCGAACTATGTTTATCCATACACAAATCAAGTACTTATTAGTGTTTCATTCATTATATAGTTCAGTATGTATTTCATCATTATGCATTGCTATTACATGTATAGCATTTATTCTAGCATCAGTTATACAATGGGTGTACGTTAATGTTATATTGTCATTTCTTCAGACGACAGGCTGAAGCTAGAGGTGCAGAGGCTCCAAACCCTGACAATGATGCTCCCCCAGATGACTTCAGGGAAATCCAAATCTTTCCACAGCATGCCGACATGCAGGTAACTACTACATGATCTCAATACCAGGACCACACTCACAACCCTACATTCTACTTAACTAAGGTCGACTTTAGAATGAGGTTGCTTTCATCTGTTATGTATCGGAGTAAATTATAACAATCTCTTGTCTCAATCTTTCTTATAAATATTTCAGTAAAACTGAGCTGTACACAGGCGTTAAGAAAATACGATACTTTTATCAACTTTGGCACTGTTGACAACTGATGTCCGTTATTGCAGCTAGATAAAGAGCAAAGCTCACTGTTGAACAAACGATGGTCTGTTAGACAAGCGGAATGAGATTATACATGTATTCCTGGGCTTGTCTTCGTTGACTAGTCTATCATAACTTTTGTTTGCTACACACTGTATTGATGAGTATATACGTGAAAACGTATTCTTCTATTGAAGGTTGAGATACACGTTTATTTTTACATAATTGTAAATTTCAATACAAAACATACAAGTCTCGAGTTAACCAAACATAGTTTATACTGACAGTTCACTTGCCTGTTTAAAATCTCTAAAATGGGCTGTTCTTGCTGTTCACGCAGGTTGATAACGATAAATACCTACGAGTAAACAAGACCAAGGGACAGTACCATGATCTTGACCACTATCTAGACGTACAGTTCCGTTTACTAAGAGAGGATTTTGTTGCTCCACTAAGGGAGGGCATCAGTGATTACATACAGATCAACCAAGAACGCGCAGGTGGTAAACAGAAACAGAAAGACTTGCGAATATATTACAACGTCAAAATCGTTTCTCCTGACGCGGGCGATAACGGTGTGTGCCACGTGCTCCAGTTCGATGTAAGCCGTATGGGACGTGTAAAGTGGCATAACACGAAGAGGCTTATTTTTGGTTCCCTCATTTGCTTGTCGCCTGATAATTTCAGAACATTTCATTTTGCTTCGGTGATGAACAGGAAACCGAAAGACCTCGAAAAAGGTATTGTTGTTGTCCGATTTGAACAGGACCAGCATAGTGTACACGAACTGTTTGGACAGACCTTCGTGATGGCAGAAACAATGGCATATTTTGAGTCTTATCGTCATGTATTGACCGGCTTACAAAACATGAGACAAGGGGATCTGCCATTCGAACGGTATATCATCAAGAGCGAAAATCGTGTACTGGAACCTGCATATCTAAGACGGCGACCAGACACTGTTTACGACCTACGCCCATTGGTAGATGAAAAGTCAGTTGTTAAGGACACTAGACTATTAGGGATTCTGTTAGGGGATGAAGACGAAGAGAATAACATTCCACAAGCCTTCAGTGACTATTCTAAGCCTGCGGAGAACATCAAAGTACTGGACAGAACATCTTGGCCACCTGGGGACTTACTTCATCTAGACAACTCTCAATTCAAAGCCATACACACAGCACTTACAAAGGAGTTCGTCATCACACAAGGACCTCCTGGTACAGGCAAGACCTACATCGGTTTAAAGATTGTTAAAGCTCTTCTACACAACAGAAAAGTGTGGTCCAAGGACCCTGTATCAGGACTCACGGATCATCGACCTATGCTTATTGTTTGCTACACAAATCACGCATTGGATCAGTTCCTGGAAGGTATAGTGGATTTTTACAAAGGAGACGTACTGAGAGTTGGTGCCAGAAGCAAGAGCGAAATCCTCCAGCCATATAACTTACATAACTTTAGAATGAGACTTCGACACGAACGCAAAATACCCGTCCATGTATTCCAAGGTCGCATGGGGGCAAAACGTGAAATGGATGAAACTCGTTATGAGATTCAAAAGGTTAGTGCTGAGATGCAAGTAGCCAGTGTGAATATCATGCATGAAGATTTCCTCCGTCCATTTATGGGTGAACAACACTTCATTATGTTAACGCAGCAATTTCAAATGATGTTGCAAGTATATGATGCAATGTATGCGCTACAGCAGGGGTTTCCAGTGATAGTTGAGTGGCTGGGACTTGGAAACCTTGCTGTAATTGTTGAAATGGAACAAAACGTTGAAGGTCCTGTACAAGACCAACCAAACGAGCAGTTCATTGACGTTGAAAATGAAATAGACGCACTGCAAGCTGAACGCCAATTAGACGACGGAGAGGAAGATGACATTGATTTTGGTCTTGATGACGAGTTCATGGAGATGACAGTTAAAGAAAGATTAGAACTAAGAGTTGACATGGCGAGAAGGACACAAGAAAGGTCGGTGGCTTTGAATGTAGACCGTATAGGCAATAAACCTAAAGATGTTGCGGAAGGTGAGTGGCAATATCAGAAAAAGGAACGCAAGAAAATGAAAAAGAAGGTTCAACAAAATCTATCAGCTTCTGAAGTTATGACTGATCAGGAAGCGGCAACAGTTCAGGATATGTGGAGAATGACAGCACAAGATAAGTGGAGATTGTATAGATACTGGATTAATAAATACCGAGACTTTCTACTTGCTAAGATCCGAGAGAAAGGAGAAGAATATGAAGGAGCTGCAGCAAGATATAGAGAGGCTTTGATGCAAGAAGACAAAGAAATTATGAGACATTCTGCGGTGCTAGGGATGACGACGACTGGAGCAGCAAGATACCAGGCTATATTGCAAGAAATAAAACCCCGCATCATCGTAGTTGAGGAGGCTGCTGAAGTTTTAGAAGCTCATGTTATAACAACCTTAAGTAAGGGATGTGAGCACCTGATATTGATAGGTGACCACAAACAGTTGAAGCCAAACCCGACGGTGTATAAACTTGCGAAGGACTATAACCTGGATGTTTCTTTGTTTGAGAGGATGGTTGAAAATGATGTACAGTGTGACTGTTTGGAATTCCAACACAGAATGAGACCCGAGATAGCTGAACTGATGAAACACATCTACAAAGACCTGAAAAACCATGTTGACGTTCTTAAATATGAAAACATAAAGGGTATGTCTTCAAATATGTACTTTGTGAACCACAGCCATCCTGAGACCCACGATGACGACATGAGGAGCCATTCAAATGATCACGAAGCACGTTACTTGGTCGGTCTGTGCAGGTATTTACTTCTCCAGGGCTATAAACCAGAGCAAATCACCGTGTTAACTCTGTATTCCGGACAGTTGTTCTGTTTGAAGAATAAGATGCCAAAAGAAGAGTTTGAAGGCGTAAGGCTCACTGTAGTCGATAATTTCCAAGGAGAGGAAAGTGACATCATCCTCCTGTCACTCGTCCGCAGCAACAATAATCAAAGTATTGGATTTTTGAAAAGTGAAAACAGGGTTTGTGTAGCTCTATCTAGAGCCAAACAAGCATTCTATGTCATTGGAAACTTCGACTTACTGCAATCGCAATCTCGACTCTGGAATGAAATCGTTATCGACATGAAACAGATGAAAAAACTTGGAGAAGGTTTAAAATTGTACTGTCAGAATCACCCAGATGATGAACCATTGGTTGTGAAACTTCCGAATGACTTCGCAAAGGCTCCAGAAGGAGGATGTCAAAGGAAATGTGGATTTCGTCTTAACTGTGGACACAGTTGTGAAATGTATTGTCATATAACTGACCAAGACCACAAACAATACGTTTGTAAGAAACTTTGCAACAAGGTGATTTGCAAGAACAACCATAGATGTAAAAGCAGTTGCTCAAAAAAATGTCCACCATGTCAACAGACCTCAGAAAAGGTTATTCCGAGATGCGGCCATCGTCAGCAGGTATCATGCTCTGTTGCACCAGAAGATCACGATTGTATGATGGAATGTTCACAATTGCTAGCGTGTAAACATAAATGTCAGTCCAAATGCGGTAAAGCCCACACAAAAGAGTGTAAAGTAACTGTCGAGAAATCTTGGTCATGTGGTCACACGGCTCAAGTATTGTGCTACCAGAAAGACAGCGCGTTTTGCCCAATCTCTTGCGATAGGGTTTTGAGTTGCGAACACAGTTGTCAGGGAACCTGTGGAAAATGTATGCAGGGAAGGCTACATAGAAAATGCCAGCACGAGTGCAGCCGGATTTTAGTCTGCGGCCATGAGTGTCAAGACTTCTGTAGCCAATGTCCACCTTGTAGAGAAAAGTGCGCCAACAGGTGTCAGCATAATGCATGCAAAAAGGTGTGTGGTGAATTATGTGTACCTTGCAGAGAACCATGTACGTGGGTATGTAAACACCACAGCTGTGGAAACCTTTGCAGTGAACCATGTGATCGACCAATGTGTAATGAACCCTGTCCGAAAAGACTGAAATGTGGGCATAGGTGTATCGGTCTTTGTGGAGAGACATGTCCAACGGATTGCCGTGTTTGCGACCGTGAAAAGGTCACAACTATATTCTTCGGTGATGAAGACGAGCCGAACGCACGATTCGTTCAGATGGAAGATTGTAAAATCAGATGCATCATAGAAGTCAATGCTATGGATAGATTTATGACTTCAAAGCCGGACGAAAAAGGCGAAATTAAAATGAAAGAGTGTCCAAAATGCAAGACCCCTATCAGATCGACGACTCGATACAGGTCCATTGTTAACAAGATCCTGCAGGACATCGAAGATGTGAAAGAGAAAGTTCTGACGAATAAAGAAAGGTTACGTGACCTTGAACAAAAGATAAAAGAAGGACTGATAGAAATACAATCGATTTCCTTGAGAGTATCGTTAAAGAAACGTTTGTTTAGTATGATTGACCCTAAATCTGAAAATGCATTGACCGCATTGCTTAATCAAGTGACATTTGCCAAGCATATCTCTGAACTGAAAGACGACTGGACCGAACTTAAAGGCATTGTATATGCAGGTGAGAAGGAAAGAGCCAACCACAATCTTGAAATGTTCATGGACTGGGTTGTACAAGAAAGATCCATCATGACAGAACAGGAGACAAATGATGCTCAACTTGAGATTGAGCGGTCGAGAGCACACCTGAGGTTGTTGCTGTACCAGAAAGGTGCACAAGAGAGGAACACACAGTTACCTGAGAAGTTGAGACAACATATTGCAAAGGCTGAAAAACTTTTAGCAGGTGTTGATCGATACGATGAAAAAATGAAACGTATTGTTGAAGAGTGTCTAGAAGTTATGAAGAAACTTGTACCAATCGGCTTGACGGATGATGAACGGGTCATGGTTGTCAAGGCAATGGCCTTACCCACGGGACACTGGTTCAAATGTAAAAATGGTATGTTTCGTTTTCATTACTGTTTTATCTAACGTGTAGCAGTAATTCATTGACCTATCTTGCTTCACTATACAGTAAAACTCAACCTTACGACCACTCCGAAATTACGACCAACCCGCTATTACGACAACAAAATATTTTTCAACAGTAATTCAATGGTCGTTTGTTCCGAAATTACGACCATCCCGCTATTCCACTAATGCCACCATCATCAAGGACATTTATTATGATCCGGTTTTACGACCAGTCATTTGTTTTATAAAAACAGGGCAGCTAAGTCACTTTGTTACAGGTATGTTTAATTGTATTTGAAACAAGCAGGTGAGATGTATTTTCAAATACGGGTTGTTAGATATACAAATATTTCGTGTTGGAAGCTTACATTTTGATTGTCTCATTATCGTTTATTGAGAGTCATGTTTCTCTTTTGAAGGCCATCCTTACGCGATTGGAGACTGTGGCGGTGCAACATCAGAGGGAACTTGTCCAGATTGTAAGACCGCTATAGGCGGGGTTTCCTATCGCCTCCATCAGGGCAACGTTTTAGCACAGGACATGGACAATGCACAGAACCCCGCGTGGTCGGACAATAATAACGTAAATCAGTACGGTTTCAATGCACAATTCATGCACTAAAGTATGATGGTGCCAAGTTTTAAAGACAGAAAATTCTCTGTTAGTATATCATTTTTATGAAGTATGAACATTGAAATACACGTCACTCATATACGTGCACATTTGTACTTTTAAATGACAAGCACCTTTTAAGATGACGGGTTTATATTATAATTTACGTTTTCTGGAATATGTTTATTGTTTCATTCGACCACCTAGCTTATATTCTGAACGATCAGTTTGATATAGACCAGATAATACAGGAAAAGTATGTGTACATAAACTGAGCTGTGCCGTACAGATAATGCAGGAAAAGTATGTGTACATAAACTGAGCCGTGCCATACAGATAATGCAGGAAAAGTATGTGTACATAAACTGAGCTGTGCCGTACAGATAATGCAGGAAAAGTATGTGTACATAAACTGAGCTGTGCCGTACAGATAATGCGGGAAAAGTATGTGTACGTAAACTGAGCTGTGCCATACAGATAATGCAGGAAAAGTATGTGTACATAAACTGAGTCGTGCCATCAGATAATGCAGGAAAAGTATGTGTACATAAACTGCTTGGATCTATGTCGCACAAATGAGTACTTTATATAATGAACATTGTGTAGTTTGGTTTCAGGGGCTGTCGTGGATAATTCCCTTCATGGCAGACCCTTGTAATGAGATGTCTTATTATAGTATACTTCCCGTATAACGAGGGTAGAACGATAACCTGTTGTTAATGTTGTCATAGTTCGTAAACAAGGCATATACATGAAGTTATTAGTCACGACAATTTTCTGTAACTTAACCCTCGATATACTGTGCCTAGAAACGCTGATTATTGTTTCATTGTTTATTATATAGCTCCACATACTAGATACTACGATTAGAATATGTATAATAGCTACAAGAATGATGTTATGTTTAAATATGTTTACTTGTGTATATACTATGTGTTTGGTTATGTAAACATAAAGGGGTATATATTTAAAATATATATTGAGCCGTTTTATTAAAAATATTATTTTAATACGACTGAGTTCTCTATATTGTAGAATCAACAATCGAAGACTACGCTATTTGTGTTTGTAAAACTAAAGTATAATACTAGATTGTTCGATAACAAATACATCAAATACATCCGTGCATTGTAAATCAAAATGTCATATATTTACCAAACAGAAATACTTACCAGGCTAGTTAGCAATCATGTATAGAGTCATGTCATGTTGGTTTATTTATTCTATAGTGATGTCGTTTACAAAATGCTATGACTATAAAGAGAACGTTATATTACTGTAATTTCATTTTTTGAAAATTCGAAATTTTCTGAAATTATTTTAAGTCTCTCAACAACATGATTTACCAGAAATAGTTCACACAATAACATGCTTTACAAATAATAGTTCACTCAACAACATGATTTACCAGAAATTAGTTTAAGTCTCTCAAGAATATGACTAACGAAAAAACATGAGTTTTCTGAAATGTGTAGTGATTTTTTTCTGACAAATTTCTCTCAATGAGAAATTGTAAGGATTATTTAACTGTTTACACTGTTTTGATCAGAGTGAACATTTATGCCTGCTAACACTCTCACTTTATTTATATATATATATATATATATATCTGTATTTAATAGTTTTGATCGATTTTAATCAATTCATAAAATGCGATGTTATAGTCAGTAGACAAAACTGAACAACAATTGCAATGAAACTCGACTGTTGTGATGTAGAGACTTAGTTAATGTAAACATGTAAGATTTGTCTCTGTTTATATTGAGCAATTACATTTTGGTTAGAGGGCTTAATGCTTATTATTGTAAACTCTTATTTGTTGTTATTTGTCTTTTTGGTAATTGTATTATTATTATTATTACTATTATCATTATTATTTTATTATTATTACTATTATTATTATTAATATTATTATTAATATTATTTTTATTATTATTATTATTATTTATTTTTTATTTTTTTATTTTTTATTATTATTACTATTATCATTATTATTATTATTATTATTATTATTATTATTATTAATTATTACTATGCAAGTCATCTGTATATTGTTACCTATTTGAGCATTATATGTATAGTCACACTGTTTTTACTTTACATGTAAATGTGTGCTTATTTTGTCTATGTGGTATAGTTTTCTAACAGCTACTTTCTGTAATTGATTTCGTTATAAACTAGTTAAAGCATAAAGTTATTTAAAGTCACAAATCATATCTCACGTATCTTTGTTTGCAAATAAAATCACCTGTAAAAAATAACAGAATCTGTGTGGGGTTTATTTCACTTTGAAATGTTGTTGTTATAGATAAGAATGGCTCTATGCGAAAATGGGTCTACATTTTGTGTGACATAATGTTAATTAATATCATGGCGAAATCATGCATTTTTAAAAATATGTTTATCATTTATATATGTTTAAAGGTTGTGATTTTAATGTTGAGCTAAATGTTCAAATTTTAAAAGTCGCTACAAATGAAACAACTACCTTACATTGAACAACAACATTGCATTAAACAATATGTACAAGGATAGCGCTTGAAAACTAGTAACAATGACCACAAATTTAACAGACATGATTTTCGATGACAAATTATATCTTGACCCCAGCGCCTAGAAATACTTGCTATAAATGCTAATTCGTGTTTCTAAATTCTATTATGTATTATATGACACTTTGTTTTGGTGCTTCTACCTTACTTTAACACTTGTGTTACATATTATACCTTCATTTCATTGTCAAATAATGATTACAATTTAACACACATGAAAATTAAAAATATACATAGTCATAGAAAGTCAATATATCAAATGATAAGGCTGAGCTTTTGAAAAAATCGTGTCTGTTAAATTGTTCGTCATTGTTACGTATAATAGATTTCAAGCGCTTTCCAAGTATTGTTTGATGCAAGGTACAAATCGAACGCGATAATGTAAAATACGTAAACAAACAAAAACCAATAACATAACACAATAATAGGTAGAGCAGGTTAACATAATACCTCAAATATAGCCATAAATGGTCCGTTAGACTTCCATTACCGATTAAAACATTGGTCAAGTGGACACGAGCGTAGTCATTGAACACGGGGTTTGTGGGTTTGAGTCATAACTGAATTGTTTTGCAGTAACATTTTATTTCCATAATTTTTTTAATTCTAAATTATTTAGTCAAACTGTTATTTTGACAACGGTTTAAACAGTTGTATCGTATAATAATGCACCGACTAAATTTAAAGTACTTGTTAAGAGTCATTACTATATTCCTATATGTAGCAGGGGGGGGTTTATTTCGGGGTAAAGCAAAACACGACCCTTTGTACTTTTAACGTGAGTTCTGTTGTTTAATACATCAGG
>ENA-OREC01002497-OREC01002497.1-marine-metagenome-genome-assembly--contig:-NODE-2497-length-10179-cov-14.374975_pt1 | contig 10179 bp, 7 predicted proteins | sample MGYA00248626_ERZ508543 | MGnify/ENA primary metagenome ERZ508543 (study PRJEB26211, sample SAMN05518279) | marine metagenome | isolation source: Puget Sound, Washington, USA | host: Bankia setacea...
GATGATGATGATGATGATGATGATGATGATGATGATGATGATGATGATGATGATGATGATGATGATGATGATGATGGGACCAAGAAAATGATGCTGATAACATATTCACCTAATGCAGTGTGTATAGACATAACTTTATAATTATCAGAGAAACACACAAACATTTAATCAAGATACATGTTTGCATATATAATGTTCCCCTCATTCCAATGTGTGTAACAGCAACACAAAACCTTGCCCCAGTTATATATACAATGCTGTCTATGTGCACATGGCCTACTTTCTTAGCTGATGCAGATAACCTTGCACCTGCAGACTGTCGGGAAAACAGATTGAATCGCACACCTTTCATAGAACCTTGCTGTAATGGTATGTTATGGTCAAAATATAAATGTTTATGTATGTGAAGAAATAAACTTGAAAAATGAAAATTAATATTATCAGTGCAGAGACTTCTAGGAAATGTATTCAGCACGTTTTAAAAAATTAAGTTGTATATGCAAAAGGGGCTACAACTTCATACTCTTGAGTATATATCTGTATAACTGAGTTTCATGATTGAGTCTATAGTCTATACGCAAATAAAAATGCACTAAACTTTGCAATTATACTATCACAATCTAATACTGCAGAAAAAATGCACATACTACATCTATTGTGTAAATAAACTTTGAAATTGTATAACTATAACAATACACTAATTCAAGATAAGAAACTGGTGTCTAAAATAATAAGCAAAAATTACCCGTTTTGAATTCGACTTGAGAAATGAGAACAAAATATAATCATGAAGCAATGCAGGCTGACCGAAAACTGTTACATGTTAATCATGATGTCTGATGATAAATGGTGGTAAATGTAGCTCATCAATGAAGGAAAACCACCCTATATAAGTAGCCACAAGTATCCAACATTATTCTACTACATTTGTATATGATCTCTAGCCACAGTGGGGTACCCTCTTTGGGAAAGGTCTGCGGCCAATGCCGAAAAAGCTGACTTTGCGTTCAAACACAGCAGGGAGTTCTGGCTTCTTTATCTACAAGTTTAGTATATCTCAATATTTGTTGTTTCTTACCAAATTTATGTAAATAAGCAGGTATAAAAAATTGAGATAAAAAATTATCCTTCAACATTTATATCAATCTCTTAACACGTAATAGTCAATATAGCTGTCAACTTATATTCAATATTATAACTACAGAAAACCATTAAATGCGCTTCAATAGGCTTGAAAAATCCGCAAAGGTCAAAACAACAAGAAGGAAATGCGAAGCCGGCATTAAAGCCGGATTTTTATATGTTTCTCCTAATTTTTCAACACAAATGGTTGTTTCTTAGTAGAATGCAAACCCTACAATTTAATGGTCACAATGTGGCATATCAGTGTAAAGGTCTAGACCAACATTGTGTGGTAAAGAACAATGTTAAATATCAAGATCATCTGAAGGTCACAGTCACAATGCTACATGTTGGTGAAAAGGTCTTGACATAAGCAACATTGTGTGTGAGTATGAAGTAAATTAAATTTTCCTAATGACCAAGTTATTTCAGAAATCCAAAACTTTAACGCAAAATGATAAAGTTGTTAAAGAACAATGTTAAATGTCAAGGTCATCTGAAGGTCAATGTCATTCTGCTGCATGTTTGTGGAAAGGTCTTGACCTAAGCAACAATGTGTGTGAGTATGGTTCACCCACCCACCCGTCCGGATTTCACTAATCTATAAGACGAATTTTTCTTCGAAAAATCTGGCTAAAAACCACTTACATGTTTTAACATATAATAGAAGTGACGCATTTACAAAAAACAACAATAGCATATTTTGATTACATATATTAGAATACTAACAGGGCAAGAAAATTGTCAAAATTTCGGATAGTTCTGCTATACGTAGGTATGGTATAAAACAGAAAAATGCATTATAGAAATCAAAATGTTTGTGCTTTAAATAATGTGCAAAAATGAAAATTGACAATACTAGAGGGTATCTATGCATTATAGGGGAGTTGCACTATTCTATTTCACCTCATTCACTGGGATTTAAGGGTGGGGATAAACATTGATCATCATGCACAACATTATAACATACTTGAAAATATGAAAATATGATTACTAACTATTTGTTATATTGAACAATCAAGTTTACTCTAGTAGTTTTCATAGTATTCATTATAAGAAATTTGACCTCAAACAAATGAGTACTTCAAATCAAGACAACATTTTTTTGTGTAATTAGCATTTATTCAATTTAGAGCTAAATAGTGATGTTGAAAGGAAAATAACCCAGTTTCTATGATAAGATTACTCTCCCTTACAAAGGAGTTATATTTAATGTTTAGTAAGACAACACTAGTTACCTGCACTTGTTCTGTATTTTCACCAGTCGCTGCAGTGTTTAAAGCAGATGCATTGCTAGGCTCATCTGTGTCTGCTTTACTTTGATTGGCTTCAGACTGGGCTACAGATTCTACATCCTGCAATAAAATGGCATAGAAAAATAAAATTATAATATAACCTACTGAAAATAAAATGTAGCATATTTGATTATTTCATTTCATTATTTCATTTGTGATACAATTGTCCTTATAGTTCCGGTAAAATCCACAAAACCTTCCTTCCTTACATATCAAAACAGCAGACTTATGTGAATAAAAGGTAATTGGCATTTAAGGTAATCAGGATATTGCATATTAGAGACAAATTCAAAATCTTTTCTCATCGTGCTTGTTCCAAGATTTGTTTAAAAAAGAAAAGTGCGATGCCAATATCAAAATTTCTATTTGACCTGCTCCCAAAGCCATTAGTCGAAATAGTAGAAAGAATGAATACATATGCGCCCTGTAGAATGATTTCCAAATTAATAATCTACAACAAGAATATACATAGATGTGTGAGTCAAATCTCAAATGATACCTCGGTCCGCACAACCTCTCCTTTGAAGGTCATATACTGCAACTGTATAACGTTTTATCAGTTCTTCTGTTTAGGAGGAGTTGCGCTTACAAGACAAATGAACAGAAAGATGGATAAACAGGGTAATTTCTGTATACCCCTAAACATTTACAGGTGTTAAAATACGCCTATTTTTTTTATCCGTTCTCAGTTAGCTCTGTTACCATGATTGTGTTTCTTACTTACAGCTTCTGATAGTGCAGCTTCATCCTTCTTCTCTTTCTCTTCCTTCTTCTTTATAGCTGTAACTATGGACTCGAGGTCTGGTAGCCATGTATCCTTAGGTAGCTTGTGTATTTCTAACCACATTTCATGACTTCCCCCATCTAGCCAAAAGGAGAACACAGAAGCATGTCACCAAAAGGAGAACAAAATAAATGGTCAGGTTTTTTCTTCACAAGTTGGGAAGGGGCTTTTAAAACAGTTTTAACTGACAAACATTAGGATGATTTCATGATTGTGAAGAAAGAATGCAAGGGGAAGCTGTGTACTTGTTAAGGGCTACAGTTATATAGAGAAAAAAACTGAAGGTGGTTTGAAACATATATGCCTGATTTGTTTTGAAAAATATCCTGAACAATCTAGATGTATCACTGTCAACCTCAGACTAATGTGAGGTAGTTGTCCATTACTTACAAGCATGGGTAAGCAATGGTTATATATTCAGAAATATATTTAATTTAACTGGTTGGCAATACTATAATTGATATTTAATAGTTTGGCAAACCAAGAAGAGATCTTTCTTAAATACCTATAATTTGATTTGCATGGCTAGATTGAAATCTGCAATTCAATCTTCAAAGTTTGAAATCTGCGAAATGCTATAACATGGAGGGGAATGAATTAGTAATACAATGTAGTCAAAACATGACATGTAATATGTTATACTTACGTTCCATAACTAAATATGTTATACTTACGTTCCATAACTACACCAAGATAATCTCCTTCAGTAGAAGCTTCAAGTTTTCCAACTAATAACTTGTTGTCAGATTCCTGGGGATAAAAAACAGGATTATGCTGTCATTGACAATAAGATCACTTTTATATATAGTGTTTCTGGTTTTGTTGATTGTTTGTTTTCTTACACAACAATAATGGTTCAGAACAAAAGAAAGTAGAGTATGCTAAACAGTAAATAAGATAAAACAGTAAAAAAAATACTTCTTCTATAAGCAGCAGTGAAAGAAAAATCCAAAAGCTAGCAAAACTGATCAGAATTGCTCAAACTTTTGAGTCATGCTCTTCTTGTAGATCATGTTGACTAGGTCGCCTCTGTAGCTGTATGAGAGCAAACTGCAGTACTCAGAGAAAACTTGCTTTTTAATCTATCTAACCACACAGGAAGTTACGATATAGAATGCATTTAACATTACCTACCGGTGCATGATGATTCAATGCTTTCAGTAGAAATAGCTTGTTGTAAGTAAATGCAAATAACCGACCAATCCCTGAAATAAAGAAATAAAGAAATACAGAATATCACATAATCATCTTAAACAAATGTATTTCAAATTTATAAATGTTTCATCATTCTCTCACTTAATCTTGCGCTAATCTTTTAGATATTTCGTATACATGTTTTTCTTTTAAAGCTGCCCTAAATGTTTCATGTTAAATATCAATGAGTGTTGACCTGTAAACATATCAAAAAAACTGCTTGACAGAGATATGCCTAAACATCACTAGGTTGTGAGAGTAGCTAAGAATGGCGTTCTGTACTACTATTGGTCAGTTTAACTACCTAGGTGAGATTTCATTTCTAGCACACTTAAATATTTGGCTTATGTAATTGTTTAGGCTAAGCTCCCATTAAAATTTAAGAGACTTTTGAACAACTGGATAGGTGTAAGGATCACATTTTTATTACATTTTAACTTGAATGCAATTTGATAGACTGTTGTTCAAGTAGACATATATATCAAACTCTACCAACCCATATCATCTATTGTTGTTATAAGGTACACTTCTGGGGCAAATATGTAGGAACTTATGAATGTCATCTCGGCCCCATCTTCCTCCCAGGACCCTATAATTTGATGACTTAACGCATCTAACACCACCATTCCACAAGGAAGACCCATAAATATGTATTGTCCATCAGTTGAGTTACACAGGCAAGTGGCATTGCTGAGTTTCTGAAATAAGGAATGATAGCAGAAGATAATATTGAAGATTATGATTCAGTTATCAAAGAAACAATAATAAAAACCTGAATGTGTAAGTACTTGTCTATGTCTAGGTCCCCAGCAGGGGTTTGACATTATTGGAAGATAAATAGACTTATGAGATATAAATGGACGTACATAATCATAACATATATATCTTACAATAATTAAAGTTTAAATGATCCAGATACACAATTGATTTGACATTATCTATAAATGTGTAATATGCTTACCTCCTTGTCTGGAAACAGTGTGCCTGGTACAACTGCATCAAGCTGTACAGAAGGCTCGTACATAGGAGGTCGGACTCTATTGGCTTCTGCTAATTTATCCTCCTCCAGCTTAGCTATTATCTCCCATGTGTCATCAAGCAGACAGGACAACGTTTTGTCGATCATTCGATAGGGCTGTGGAAGATTATCTCTAAGCAGTTCTGGGTCGGTGAGAAAGTCATCCTCCATCTCCTGTGGAATACTTTCCATAGAAGGTGGGCTATAACTCACGTTTTTACGAATATAGACCGGCATGGTTTCTTTTACGTTATGTCATTCAATAAAACGTGATAAATGTTACGTTTACTGATCCACAGCGAAGTTTCAAGTGTCTATTTGGTTTTAAATGTATTTTATTTCCTATTTTTCACTGGAACAGAGTAACATTTTGTTTCTATGTCCACCATGACACCGGAAATGACAACAAATCATTTGAAACGCTAGATCCAACGATAAAGACCGTTACCGGTTGTTCCGAATGCGAACAAGTGCTCGATAGACGGTTTCAATTTTGACCCCGTTAATGGCATGGCATACCGACAGTCAAAAGTTTACGTTTGATGTCAGGCTAACCACAGGAGTTCAGGTCCATAAACATGACGGATTTCGTATCAAATGTGATAAAATTTAACGCTCAAACAAATGGCCGTGATAAATTATGCAGGTAAGTGAAGGAATTTAAGAAAATTGTCAAGAATTTTTGAAAAAGAAACTAGATCTGATCATCTATGTTTGAAGTGTCAACTTTCAATATTTTTTATAAACTCTGTGTCTGAATCTGAGTATATACCCTGCAGGACCTTTCGGTTTATGGGCAATGGGAGAGAGATTGGTGTAATTAATCCCGTTGCTGGAGGGCTATTTGGAAGCCTGCAATTGTCTCTGTGCACACAATACTGTCTTTAAGGTTGTTCAAATCAAAGATAGTTTAAGGGAAGAAGGAGTTTTCATATAGTACACTTTTACACTTGATTGATTGATAGCACTTTGAGATCACGGTTGCTGATTTTGTCACAATGTTTGTGGATACACAGTTTCCATTTTTGGGGGATTTATGTGTCTTTTACACCGATGTGGGGTTAAAGAAGTCATGACATTGCATTGCTGGCACCAGCAAGATAACATCTCCCCTATGATTCTTAAAGAACTAGTCGATGAAATAACTACTATACTCCGACTTATCTTTAAAAGATCATATGACACAGGAATGGTACCAACATAATGGAAAACAGCAAACGTTTGCCCAGTATTAAAAAAGGGAACAAGTTTGAACCAATCAACTATAGACCTGTATCATTAACCTGTATATGTTGTAAGAATACTAAGATAATGGAGCACATAGTCACCAGCCATATACTGTGCCATGCAGATAACAACAACATCCTGTATGACCTCCAACAGGGGTTTCGGAAGAAACTATCGTGTAAAACCGACGTCAACAAAAACCTTGATAATGGCCAATAAACTGACTGCCTAATCATCGACTTTTCTAAAGCATTAAGATAACAGGGTGTACGTTTCCCCTATACTGGTGTCATCCGGTCTCCCATGAACTGGGAATTAGGAGACTGGATGAGACCGGGTAATATGGAGAGAGACAGGGAGATAGTATCGCCCTAAGATAACCTTTATGAACAATCTTGAACATAAAAGACATGTCAGAAATATGCTTTCCAATAGAACTATTATCTCTATATATAAAAGATTCTGGTTTACAAAAAAATGATTTCATTTGTATGGATGAATTGAAGGATTTTAAGTCAGTTGGTTTCCTCTTCACTTTGAGTTAAACAAATTTATTTTAGCCCACAAACATATATTTATATCAAAACAATTTGAACTTAATTATTTCATCAATGTTGTTTTCAATTAACAGTTTTCTTGAGTTTCAGAACCAGTTACTACTTTTGATTCAGGACTGTTGTTAATGTTGAAATACCTTTGAGTGTAACAATGTTACTGTTAATAGCTACTAGTGATATAGGTTTCAGAAAAAAACACTCAGAACTATAGACTCAAATCTGGAACTCTCTAGCTGTTTGTTAGGTGTGATTTAATTTATATTATTAGAAGGATTACAGTCTTGGCTGTCCTCAAGACAGGACTGGTAAAAAATGAATTTAATGTTCCTGTAAAAATATTGAAAGTTTCACAACTGTTTTTTTATAACATCATTTGAAACCACGGATATTCTAGTCTACCGAACATGTTTCTGTGTTAACAATTTGGACTCTGTTTTCATTAAGCACTCTATATAGCCATTTCTTTTATCATTGTTTGGTGGTTATGATCATGACATTGAACTATTGTTGAAACTATACAAAGCTACTTTAGAGTTATATTATTCAACTATAACCACACATTGGATATACTGTTAAACTAGTACACGTATGGTACTTAACGCGATACTCAGAAGTGTTCAGAACACCTATATACATTTACTACTTTATACCACTGTTATTTTGCCTGATATTACTTAACAATGTATATACCACTATGATATGGACTGAAGCACTGTATCATTACATGTAAACAGATAATAATGACATACTTTGGATTACAACATTGGGGTTAAAATCCAGATCTTGTTGACATGACTTGGCTGTCCTTAGGATTGATGAGCGTTAAGTTGTCACCTAGAAGTCTACTTACACTTACATAGGTCATTTGTTTTATTTAATGTTATAATACTGATAAATGTCACTTATCATGCAGTAATAAAATAGTAAAGTTTATTCCTTTTGAGATATCTTGATGATACAAAAACATTGGGCCAAAATATAATGTATGCGTGACTACCTAAAGTGCTACCTGCTATTTAGTTTCTGCGAGTTACACAATCACTACATGTATGATAGAACTAACCAAAAGAGAATGTCATACAAAATGGTCATGTACTAGCAAAGTTGAACCATAATCATGAAGCATATTTACTTCCCAAATTAAACATACTCATTATGTACAGATTGTTTTTGAGTGTCGTACAATAGTTATTGAACAAAAAAATAACTGATATAAGACTTCATGATTGCCTTATATTCCACACCTGAACAGTGTCACATAAGCATCCAATTTGGCATTACAGTTTGAGTCTATTTAATTAAGCTTGAAACAAACCTGTTGTAATTTCACAAATATTTGAGTTCTAGGTATACCTGACCCTTTGTATTTGTTGTTCAGGTTGTTCCAGTACACGTGTCGGATGGCATGGGGCACCTTACAGAACAAGGGCAGAACAGATCTACTTCAGACATTAAAAAATATAGAGTCCATGTTGAGTATGACCCGGAAAGGTAAGCTTAAAACATAAGTATGCAGTACGAAACTTCTCTGTTAAAGTCTATTGGCCAATGTAATAAATGATGAAATAGTTTTGATCATATGATAATTCATACCAGTATTTTATTTGAAACAAATTCTTGTAATATATGTTCTAGAAACAATAACAAATGTTATGAGAAATGTTTATAAATAAATGAGCTTATATTCACTAAGTTGAGAAGCATTCTTATCATTTTAAGAACATATTGTAAAGTTGTTAACAGTCTTTATTCATATGCATGTAATTGATTAATGAATTTTGTTCTGTACAGGTGTATAATAGGTATGTATTATTTCTTTTAAGTACTGCGGTTTGGTAAAAGTGTGGACTTTATACAAGGTGCCTTGAAGAGCATCCATCTAAAGGACAATGTACTACGGCTAACACTTACCCTATCCAAGATCAACCAGGCTTGTTACTTGCTGTTTGATCACTTTCTCTGGTTCCACAACGTCGGGGCGGTCACACTAGACAAGCAGTTCTGGTCTGAAGTCTCATCACGGTTCTATCTAACAACATTAATTCTGAACTTGATTCGTGACTTTTATGAGATCTATAGCACCGTAACCAGGGAGCTAGCTATTCGACACAAAAGAAATTCCTCGAGCGAGTACAAAAATGGTGATGCCAACCACAGAACAGTTTCCCGACATCAGGCGACAGTGTTAGAGCTGTTAGATCAGAACAAACCACTGCTGATAGACACTGTGAAAAACTTGTTTGACTTAGCTATCCCCTTAAGTACCCTGAAGATGCTGAGCCTGTCCCCACAGAAACAAGGGCTGTATGGCATCATTTCCTCTTCTCTAGCAGCTATAACAGTCTGGGATACAAAGCTGAAACTTGTCCCTGCATAGACTCAAAGACTTATTGAATCTGCATGTTGGTACCTCTTTACTACAGGATGTATGCAAAACTTGAACTTAAAAGCACACATGTAAGGCTTGAATCAAATCTAATACCCCTTAACTGAATCCAGGCGAACTTTCATTTATAATTTTTCATTCTTATTAAGTTGAATGATGTTTATACTTTTTTGCTAAGATCATTTGTTGAAGTGTTATTAAGATCCAAACTAATTGTGGAAGATTTTGTTTTGTGTAATTCTTGAGTAAAACAGTACCCTGATGTACATGGACTGGTTTTATTGAGTAATCGTACAATAAAATTAAATGTACCAAAGCTTTGCATGATTTGTAAATCTAGAGTTGTACTGATAGACGTGTTCCCTATACGCGTGTCTATAGTAAAATTAAGTGATCTTTAAAAGGTCTTAGATTATAGGTTTTGTATCCAGAATTCAAACCCAAAGTATTTATCAATCTATTTACAGTAAAGTTCCGCTAATGAGACCACTCCGAAGACGAACAAAAATTGGTCTTTATACAGAACAGAACAGAACAGAAATTTTATTTGTAAAGACTTGTACATATATACATCATCATACAAAACATTTAATACA
>ENA-OREC01002498-OREC01002498.1-marine-metagenome-genome-assembly--contig:-NODE-2498-length-10178-cov-15.667162_pt1 | contig 10178 bp, 5 predicted proteins | sample MGYA00248626_ERZ508543 | MGnify/ENA primary metagenome ERZ508543 (study PRJEB26211, sample SAMN05518279) | marine metagenome | isolation source: Puget Sound, Washington, USA | host: Bankia setacea...
TTTACAATTAAATATACATACACTATAGAATACTTACAATTAAATATACATACACTATAGAATACTTACAATTAAATATACATACATTATAGAATACTACGATAACAAAAAAGTGCTCTGAAAACTTGAGCTGCAGTTTTGTTTTGAGTGTTATACCTTACAATATGTACACTGAGACACAATATAAACATATGCTGTGCTTAACAAACCTCATCATCATTTTCACTTTCTGAGTGATCCTGTAGTTTATGATAAGAGAAATTCATGAATACAGCAGTTCTATATACATCTTCACTGAGCTAAAATTAACAACATCTGATCATCTTTTTCTGGAATTCTGTGACTCAAGTAGAAGGTACGCTTTCTTTGCTGGACAAAAGCACAGGCTCATCAAGAAACATATGGATGAGTTGACGGAGAAACAGTTTACATGCTTCGTTCATTCACAAACTAATGGTCTCATGAACTTCAAGAGGTTACTGTCACAAATAGATTCAAACTTGACTATCCGCATTGTCATCTCACACAATGCTTTGATGCAGTCAGCGTTTTGCTTGTATGTATTTCTTATGGTATTTAAATAATATGACGGTCTGGTATCAAACATTTCAGAATTGCTGGTTAAATAGCTGTTTCCTTTAGACATTTTATCATTAAAAATGGTAATAATGAGCATGAATTGGTGACAGTAGCAGATGAACATGTTATATAAGAATATTGTTTGGAAATATATACACACAATGCACCTATAAACTGTACAACATTTACATTCATTTCTATAAAAAAACAAAAACATATTATTCAATAAAAAACTATGAAAACTGTAGCTAACATACGAGTATTCAAAAAACGATATTCAAAACATTTGATAATTGCTACATTGAGAGGTAAATGCCAAAGGGTTCTATCTGCTCCTTTGTTTAATATCATTTAGAACCATGTAGCTTTTTACCCCTCAACATATAACCTAAAGTTCACATACTACTGGGTTGATTTATAAATTTGAACAATCAATAAATGGAGCAACAAAAGAGGGGACAAGCATTGAGTGGAAACGCAATGGAGTTATTATAAAACGATAGTAAAATGCACACAAGATGTTCTACATATTTAGCTGTATCAAACCTTAGGATCTGGTTGGAACCTATTGCGCTATGTTACAAAATAAATTATTTATCAGGTGAGGTAAATTTATATATAAAACATTATACTAATTATGTTTGACATGCTGGCAATCAAACGATTTTGTGATAAAGATTATGTCAAAGTAAAATCATTATTTTCAAAACTGTCATTACTATAAATAGAGTGATCAATACTAAATTATAATCTACCTTTTATCACACCAGTTACATAAATATACAATAAAAATAAAAATGCCTGTTTTGTTTACAGTACAACATTTTTAAACATGATAGTGGTTAGAAATTCTGTCATTTGTCAAGTACAATGTTATTGATATACATGTACTTCAGTTCATCGAAAAAGCTCACAAAACTTGTCTTATTGTTCAGAGACCTGTGTTAGTTGTGGCAAACTTATTCTTTCAGATTAAGGTATTCTAGCCATAAACATATCTCAATTGTTTAGATGTTGGTGAAGTCCTTACTAATTATGAAAACATGATGGCTGTTTGTGAACCCAACTAGACCAAACATTGCAATCAGTTTAACAGCTTTTATTTCAGGGTGTTTCGTTTTCCATACCATACCACTGAGATGCAATTAGCTGGAGGAAATAATCACACGGCCGTAACTGGATTTTTTATAGATAGAATACCTTAACATTTGCTGTAAGTCTGTAATAGTTAATCTTCTTAGTTTAAAACCAATTACCACCTCTACTAATTGATTGGGGTTGTATAATAAGGATACTTACAGCCTCTAGGTCCTGTAATGAAGCAGGTTTGGGTTGTCTGTCCATTCTACTCTTCATTGTTAAAATATCTTGTCGTAAGGCCTCTATCTCCCTTGATCTGCAAATAACATTGAACAAAATAATGTTGCTATGCTTGCTTATCGGAATTTTTTTAAATTAGTGGTTACAGAATTGAAATTGTCAACATTTATTAAATGGCTCACCTTGTTTTAAATGTAATATAAGCGTTATATATATCTTTATATTACACACATTTAACCTAAGGCACAATGCAAGAAACCTATTGAAAGCTTCCCAAAGCTCCCATCCTTTTCTTTTTCATTATGTTATTCATTGTACCAAACTTTCTGTTTTGTGTTTGTATATGCTCTTCTGAGAAATAAATAAATATGCTTAAACTAGAGCTGGTCGGTGGTCACTTGAAAGTTATGTGATGAACAGATTCTTACACTTGTCACTTATTATACCATTCTATAACCTATTGTGTTGTTGTTGTTGTTGTTCAATCACAATGGCTTGTATATTTATTGATGGTCGTGCCAGGAAGCTTCCAAGGAAGTTTCATTGAATTTGGCCAGGTAGTTTCAGAGAATAAAAAGTTTTTTCAAAGCAAAACAACACCTCATGTTAGATACTATATAATATTTACTCTGCCAACATATGAGAACCTACATTCTTACACACTATGCCGGGATACTTCTATCTCACCCGGGTGTGTGATATCTCTATCCTCCACCACCTCCTCCAACAACAACAACACATCTCAATAAACTACCTTTGTCTACCATTATATTTAGAACAACATACAATACAAAGGTTTTTTTAATAACCACAAAAATTGTTTTAAAAAAATACAACACTTGGTCGTATCCATCGTGACGGCATCAAATGAAACCATGACTTTCTACTTTCGTTTTCAAACGACTAACGTGTGCTATTTTTTTAACATACGTGTAGAGCATAGTGAGCGTTTAGTATGTCGCTTAGAAGATGCTTAAATGTTATGTGTGTGATTAATGAAGGACTGTATCTATTCAGAATACCAACAATTGGAATGTATAGTTAAAACAAGGTACATACATAGATTGGATGTGTGACATATGAGTGGTATATTAAATAGGGCGCTTGTGAAAATAATGTTGACGAAATTCCTGTGAGTCATGCGACTGAGATGGAAGATCTATCCAGACATTTTAAATGGAAATACAGTTAAATGGAGTGTAGGCAGTTCATGGAGTACAGGAGGAACATTGTTGGACTAAAAGGAATGCGATCTTTTGGGCAAGTTGACTATATTCAGTTACTTTGATGGCTGACTTGCCAGTTTCTGAATTGTCAACTCAGCAGAGCCTCATTTTAAGACTACAGTAAGGCAACAAGTGTTAGAAAGTTCTATCTGGCATGAACGGGGGTTATGGATACTAATAAGTCTACTATGGTTGCTTACCTACTATCTGACTCATGGCCGACTCGGGAATCCATCTCAGACTTCATCAGCTTCATCTTCTCCTCCATCTGGTAAATCTACAAACACAACCACAACCATATATTTTGTATACACAGTCAAGTCATGTTCACAAACAAAAATGTCTATTGATGATGCATGACCTTTAACCTGCAAAATGTCATAAATTACCACACAAACATTGTAGATATCAAAGAATTGTTACAAATAAAAACCATAATAAATTAAACTTTGTCTTGCCATCTTAAAATGTTAAGGCATTCGTGTTCACAATAGTACATGATTTGATTCTCTTTTTGTTATACTGTTTTCGTAGGGTACTTTGTCTCCATTACAGTAAAATTTGTCTGTAAATACCACTTGAAATTAAAGCAGCTATTTCACTCCTTTACAGCTAATTTTAAGGTAATTGGGTCTTGCTATTTAGAGAAAAAACTTTGTCAATCCCGAGAGACATAATAGGTGAATATCTGTGTACATGTACTTACATCTTGTGGTATAGTTTGCACACTTCGTCCAAGTTCCCGTAGTGTGTCTCCAGTTGCGTCCTGCCATTTTGTGATTGTGTCCATCCTATCTGTCATCTTCTCTGATAGACCTTGGGAAGCCTGTTTACATAGACCAACGTTAACATTACACACACAAGTCTACATGTCTATACACTCATGGGTTCATAGCAAAGCATTCAGTACACAGTAACACACAATAGCCTTGACAATTCTACTAGTATGTGCAATTAGAATAGTTTCATTTTGTTAAAGATATCCAAGACAATGATTGTAATAAGTATCGTTTGTGAGTATTAACTGTTAAGTTTAATGATACACGAAAACAAAGCTAATCTTGAGTTAAATACTGTCAGTTGAGTAAGACTTAGGTTTATTCAACATACAACCTAGTCATATGGTCATAGGTATGGATTACAATGCACTAATATGTACGTTATAACTTTGGAGAGTTAAACTATATACATGTAGTTATATTGTATATATGAAATATGCATTATATCTACAGCAATACTTTTAGTTGCGTTCACGATGTATCTTGTGTCTAAAAGCATTGTGCATTTGTATTTAAATGTGCATGAAATACAAGTTGTAAGTGGTTTCTACCTCTTTATTTGAGTGCAATCATAAATTACAAGCAAACAAGTCTATGTACTTTGTGCTGATATATTTCAATTGTGCTGTCATAAAAGTCCATAACTTAAGTGCCAAGCTATAAATTATTACTGAATAGTAACCATGTAATGTGTAGATATTCAACTAACATAAATTATGACAGTAGCTTTATGTCCTTAGAGAAGTTTGGATAAAGAAGAATACTCATACAAACTTTTACTCAATAATTCTACAAACATTCCACTATATTTTACATGAAAACTAAAACACTTAGTAACTTATGTAGGTTAATTTCTAAGAGTTTTAGAACCAATATCTTAATGTTGTAACATTTTTCATTAAATATGTGATTCGCAACATTTGAACCCATTGCAATATAATATAGTGACCGTGCATGCTTTGTCATACAAGAGCATAAACCTTGTACAATAATGGTATTGAAAACAATATTTATTAACCTGCAACAAAACCATACAGTAAGCAGCTAGGTGTACAATATCAATAACAACATAACCATGTAGCTAAGCAACAACCAGTGATAAACATCTGCAGTGACATAAACATGAGCTGGGAATTGTTAAGTCACAGGAACCGGTAATCTAAGAGAACATAAAGCATGAAACTCTTTGTCACCGGAGTAGTTATGTTCAATGTTCAGTTAAACCTCAGATAAGAGTAAATACATCAGCTCTCAGATATTCAGTGAGATGGGGAAAGTACATGCATGTCTGAGAGATGGAAAATTTACTCTATGCTTTGTGGTACTAAAAAAGAGTAGCAATCCGATGTTATTTTCTACACTCGATCACAAAACTATCCTTAAGCCAGCTTTGTTGTTATCATAGAACTACTAAGACTTTTTATCACAGAACAAAAGTTACGCAAATACATATCTTCACCTTTGCAAAATCATTTTTTTAACACAAAGCATACACAACAAGTCCCAGCTCATGTTTTTCATTGAAAAGAATACAGTAAGCTTGTAGTGTGTCTGCAGTAAGAAACAAACATTGCCTGCCCAGTCCCGGTGCTGACTGGTACCTCTCTAAATCTCAGTATGGAATCCTGCGCAACATAACAATAAAAAGCAAATGATAAGATGCTTAATAGGTAATAAGAGATGAACAAATAGAGTCAAAGAAATTCTAATACACTGCACATAACTATGGACAAGCAAATAATGTAAATATTTAGAGAATCTGCTAAGTCTTGAAAACACTAATGACTTTAAACTCGATAGGTCAAGATTGTTGTCTTGTCAAAGGACATTGTGAGCGAGAAGAAACAGCAGATAATTAAAAAACAAAGACGAAAGTGGCATGGACAACACCTAGGCTTCAAGGAGAGGCATTTTTCTCACTCTTGATAACAACCAAGCAATACAATCAAAATAAGCCATACAAAGTATTCAGACAGAAAAACCCTAGCTGTCACAAATGGCATACAATACTAGCACTAATCAGTATTAATCAAAAGTCAGTCCCAAAAATAATCAGAAGACTAGTTGCTGTTAGTCAACAGTAGGAGATGCACAACATTGGTTAAACAGAATGCATCACAGAATCATGTCTGAACTATACACACTGTCAGAACTATCATGTTTTGTTGACTCACTGCGCTCATGTTTAAGACTGTATCCAAAATTCAAGACTAATAGAAGGGAATATCCAGGGGATGAATGCAATAGAGTTCTATCTGCTTCTTTATGTTATAGCACATAGAACCCTTTCACTTTCAACCCTGGAGTTATACATTTTAAATTTGTATTACCATTTCTGACATCAGACAGGATGGAAGGAAGCATTTAAGGGGTCAAAACATCAAGGTATACACCAACACAACTAAATCACAACAGAGTAAACAAAGACCATAATTCAAGACAAATACACCATATTTATAATGTAACGATTATAGTTGAGATCCAGAAATGCATGTTTCACCTCACCTTTGTGCTAGTTTCAAGTTTCTGCTTTTAAACGCTAGATATGTTGGCCCTTTGTTACGGGATAAACGCTTATTTCATTCTAAGTTCATTGTAGTTTAAATTTGTGATGCCCAAATGTAAATAACGACTTCACAATAAGAACATCTGGTGCTTTCAATTTCCTAACAACTTATTCCATTAAACATCAAACATCAAACCTTTAGCATGTCACTAAAACTATTAAATGTCTGTTTGTCTATTTTTTCCAGTTGCAGTAGCTACTTGAACTCGATGAATGAAACTTGATCCAAGCAAAGACTATCCTTGATTGAAGCTGGGTGTTTGGATTTATCAACTTTACATAACTAACACATTCATTGTATCCTGTCTATTTTTCAGAGATAATAATCAAATTTACTGTGCAGTTGCTCCTAAAAACTGTAAAATCTTTATATTTCACAAAAGCTGTGCAGTAAAAGTTCTTCATTAGACATACACAACTAAGATACAGGACACAATATATAAACAAACAAAAGACAATCATGTACCGCAAAAGGTCTATTTCCGCTTGTGGATACGTTTGGCTTGTTTGTTAAATGGCCGCCACTCAATATCTTAAACTTCTGCAAGCGTGCAATGTGGACATTTCATACAAACATCAATAAGAACAAGTAAATACAAGTTAGAAAGTACACCAGCACTGTGCAGAAACACTGATGACACAATTTAAGTTTATGTATCAAAATAAGCTGGTACCTTCCAACTTGTAATTGCTTTACGAACAAATGTATATTTGTGATATATGAAAATGTAGGATGAAGAAAAAACTGTGATCTAATTTGTTCCAATAGTGCTCCTCTGTAAGAAAAACATTAACTAGTTGAGCTTCTCTCTGACTGAAAATGATTACATTAACACCTAAGAAGACGTGATACAATGGTGAGATGATATAGATGACAAGTGTATGGAACAGAATGGTGAATATATCGCTGCTGTATATAGTAAAACACATATCATTTTGAAGGTGGATGAAGTTTCCAGAGAAAATAATTGATGTGTGTCCTTTGCTTACTTCTTCATCTTGTTCATCTTCATTTTCATTCATTGGCTTTCAACAAAAACAATACAACCATTACACCATACACAAGGTACTTTTAAACAGCATATACAACACAAGTGAAGACACAATGTGAATGTACTTATGTGATCTTACAAAAATCAACTGTCACCAAAAACATCAGCACACTAACAGAACAGAACACAATTTTATCATGACAATATAGATAATGATTGTAAACAAATATCTGACAGGTGAACTCAGTTTTGTCTTATATAGTTTGCTTGTTTCTAAAGGCTTAAGTTAACAAAAGCTTGGTCCTTATGACAATTGTCCTTTAAACTGACTAAAAGTGTGTTTGTTTTATCCAATATGAACTCAAACACCCATGAATGCTACTTTTTCAACAACCGGATACAAAAACTATAATTCTATTTCTTAAATGCCAAATCGCAAAAAAGGAGGTTAAAACAAACACTTTTATGGAGCAATACAGTCAAGTTTAATGAAGTCTCTCTAGTTTGGAAAATAAGGTGGACCTCATCTACTGTGTCAGGCTAAAAAAGTTGTCAACAATGGCTGTGTGAGACTCATCTTACATTGATACAGTTGGCAGACGGCCAGATCTGGTTTGCAAGAGTATATATTTGTTACACGTTGGCAGTTGTTTTGAGTAAAGGTTCAATTGTTTTCAATATAGCAGACAGCTCTTAGTCACTAGCAACACACAACTCCAAGGATAAAAATCAATTTATAAATTTCTCAATTAACTTACAACATCTGAAATTCCCAATGTAGCAATTTGTTGTTATAGATGTTTGTAGTTTGACTTCTGTAAACATTATTTCTGCATATATAACAAGCTCCCTAAAAGATAACTTTCATTTCTAACGATTGTTACATTAGGTTTAAATATTCATGGACTGAAATTGCACAGGGAAGAACCAAATTACATTCTTTCCATGGTCTAGTTGTTTATAGATTATCTAATGAAACTCTTTGGCCCTAAGCAATTCAAACTTATGACTGATTCAAAAGTTAGATTGTTTGTTTAGTCATATATCAGCACCGGTTCCTGAAATTCCACGTAAGTTTTTATAAGTGACCAAACTGTTACATACATATCATGATATGAAACAACATTCTCCATTGAACAAAATGTTAACACTAGTATAGATTCCAGTAAATGTGAGATGAATCTAGCTGCTGTTCTTACTTAGTAGCACTTAGAGTTCTCTGGCCTACACATGTCAAACTAAACCTGCATCAGTTCTGCACATTACAGTGGAATCTTTATTTTTATGGGCATGAAATATCATGGTTTTCTTCAAAACGATAATTTCACTGACACTTTAAAATTGTCAAATCCGAAAAGAGATAAACACGGATATTACTTAAAATGTAGAAATTGTTGACATTTGAAATTGTGGTTTAGCTTAACAACGAAATTTAATGCCCAATAAATATTAATGATTTCACTTATATCTTATTAACTTATCTCTATACAACTGTACTAGGATAGTGCTATGACTTACCGAGGCCACTTTAGCATCTAGCATGTCCTCCATATTGTTGATTTTCTGTTTGATGGCTGTCATTCGAGCGTCCATGTCAGACAAGGCTCTCGTACTGCCCTGTTGCTGCTCATTTATCATCTGCTTCAACTCTCTACGAATCTGTGATGATGAAACAAACCGATAGCTGTACAATTCTTTTTGTAGTTCACACTTTTGCAATAACACGCTTTTTTTTAATGGTCCTCAATACAGTACAGTAAACATCCAATAACTCATTTGTGAAGTTAAACAATGGGGCTATATTATAGAACTTTGTAGTTGTCATTCCATAATGACTGCTTGACTCATGAACTGACATCGATAAATGAATGTAAATCCCATGTTTTAACAATAAATCTTTTAAATAAACACTAGAAATGTGCCAATAGTCTATGACATGTATATCCCAAAGATGGTCAAACATACACACATAACACCAAAGTAAACAGTAAATGTACCTAAATTCTTTATAATTGATCTCAATACTATTCTAAGAGACACATGTAAGTTTAGAACTGAGTGTCACCATACCCTGTCGTTTCCAGTGTTGACATTCTGTGAGATACCCCCTATGGCTTGTTGTAGTGTAGACGTGGCGACCTGTAGTTTTTCATTCACACTGCTTAGTCTCTCATTGGTTCCCGCTTCATGGATCTTTCTGTAAACAAACCATATTGTAGCCATGGTTATTTAACTCAAAACAGTGATACCAAAGAAATGTGTCAACCTAATGAATTCAAACAAGGAAGATAAAACATAACAGATTCAAGCCCAGTATCAAAATGGTATCCAAAAAAAATGCCGACCAACTATATTCATAGAAGGATGACAAATTGTTCAAGCCCATAAAAATACTTGAGAAATGTGTCAACCTATTATGTTCAAACAAGGAAGATGAATTAAAATGGGCGAACATGAACTAAGAGGAGGTGTAAATCATGAACTAAGAGGAGGTGTAAATCATGAACTAAGAGGAGGTGTAAATCATGAACAAAGAGGAGGTGTAAATCATGAACTAAGAGGAGGTGTAAATCATGAACTAAGAGGAGGTGTAAATCATGAACTAAGGTGTAAATCATGAACTAAGAGGTGTAAATCATGAAATAAAGAGGAGGTATAAATCATGAACTAAGAGGAGGTGTAAATCATGAACTAAGAGGAGGTGTAAATCATGAAC
>ENA-OREC01002500-OREC01002500.1-marine-metagenome-genome-assembly--contig:-NODE-2500-length-10175-cov-13.805803_pt1 | contig 10175 bp, 7 predicted proteins | sample MGYA00248626_ERZ508543 | MGnify/ENA primary metagenome ERZ508543 (study PRJEB26211, sample SAMN05518279) | marine metagenome | isolation source: Puget Sound, Washington, USA | host: Bankia setacea...
TCTTTTTAAAGTTGTTTAAAGCTTCTGAAGCAATATCGTACGATTGAACAAATGTGTTCAGATGCGCATAGTATTACGTTAAGTGTGAATTTGAAAAAAAATGAGTGAACTTGTACATAGGATAAAGTATGACACCCAAGTGAATACCACTATGGTATTGTTTGAGCAGTGAAAGTACTTTTTCGTAGCAGGTTGACATTACGTTTGTTTGGTTTGAGTTACTGTCTTGCGCAATTCAGTCCCTTTAATACTTCTATAGTTGTAAGTTCATACTGTTAAGTATTGCGTTTGATGCTGATGCGATCTATACAACATCAATCTAATCACAATTAGTCTCTTGTCATAAGATAATAATCAGAGTTGGTTCAGTTTGACCACATTCACATTTGTTTATTTTTTCGAGCAGAATTTCTTTATTTTAGCGTTCGACTTTTGTCGGTTCTGCGGGGTCATTCGGGGGTTTTCATCCCCGCCACGGCAAATGACCTCCGACTTCGAAGGATTTTCTATCCTAGATTTTATCTATTACCTTTTTTCCTATCTTAATTCTTCAGAAAGAGCCAGTATTTCCCTTTTTAATGTTGAGTGCCAAAACAAGGGAACTACTGGTACCATTTTATAACGTCTTTGGTATGACGCGGTCCTTGACTGGGGATTGAACCCGGAACCTCCCGCACTCGAAGCCAGCACTCTACCACTAGTGTTATACTGCTATGCTTTCGTCTTTTTTTACAAATGCAGCAGTGCACAATTAGGCTTATCTGTTGCATTTTGCATTTCAGAAAGGCTGGTATGAACTTACGGTGGATTCAGCAACGCCTTTTCAAGCTCCTCTCGTTCAAATGATAATAACTGCAACTGATGTAAGTCATGAACTTATCATTGCTCAACCATAAGAAACAATGCAGGGAAAAAACTAAAACCATTGAAAATCATGGGCATATGTAACGATAAATGTACGGTGTGTATTGAACGTGAAGTATAAACTGTGAGCATAGTCTCCAACGTTTTTGACATAGACACAAATAAAGTCTTTTTTTACTTTAATGTTTTCACATGTGATTTATATGGAAACTAGAATGTGTTAATACTTTTCACTTACACGAATGACAGTGAGAAACTTCAGAACAGGTGGTAACTAATGTGTTTTATATCTTATATTGAGCTGAAACTATTGTATACATTACATGGACCAATGCATTAAACAAATAGGTGTCACATGTGTATTCAATGGACACCAGATATATACTTTGTTGTGTTAACATGACAAGCTAATTCGCCTATTTCAATATTCACAGTCTGCAGCGCCTATTACTCGAACAATAAAGTCAATATTATAATATATTACCTCCATGTTATATGAGTTTTCAGGCCTCTATATCAGAACAATATGACATTTCCAACTTCAATGAGCTAAATACTGACCTGAATAGCTTTGACATAGGGCCTTGCTTCCATGGCAATCAAAAGCGATCTTTCCTGGTGACATTTCAACGTAAGTCCACGTGATTTATTTGTTATATTGAATTCGTGTTCAGAATGATGTACATATAATCTTTGTTTTATCACATTCTACCTATCAATCAGATCAATACGTCGTAACGTCAGAGGTGCAGCATTTGTTACAATTACATGTAGTTAAGTTGAACATAAAAGTAAATGAAAATACGGCAACTACCGTATATGCATCATACTCAATATGCGATTTTTTTATTATATGAAACATTTCTTAATCCAACAGCAATGGAAATACAACACTAATACATGTTCATTCATTGGATCTGTTGTAACAGTTGTCAAAATAAATTCGACTAGAGATTGAAATACGCTCGTGTCTATTGTTGTTTGACATCAATTGATATCCTTGTACCTCTATCAATATTCAGAGACGTACCATCCAACTTTAGATAATCATTATGCAATGTTCACACAAAGCATACTACAACAACTGATCAACGTGACACATATATCCCCACTGAGGTTTCAGGACCAAGAGGTCAACTATGAAGACTCTCTAACATACTACAGTACCACGATCCACGAACAATCACCTGCTATATGTAAGTGTATTCAGTGCGTACCATAATGCAAACAATTTACCCCCTGAGACCACTTTAAACGTGTTCCCTTTGACTCCAAACGGCTAGAGTAGATACCTTGCCGTTATGTTGTCAGTTGACCATGCTAACATTTCAACATGTTTAGGATTTGCTTGTCTCTCAAGACGCTATAACTAATGCAAACAGTTGTTTATGATGCTTGATGGTAGGTGATCCCCTTTTCTACATTAAATAAACTAAAAGTAAATATATTGAATGTGTGCATCTCATTAAATTATGGTATCTTAAATTCGAGGAAGCATTGCCCCCGGGTTTAAACTTGCACATATGTTTGCATCTCATTGATTCCATATGGTTACATCGGAGTTCCAGTTTTCTAAAATATTTACCATGTGAATAATATTGGTAACATGATTTTGCTCTATTCTTTTAATAAGTGGGTTTTACTAAAACACAAGGCAGAAAGGGATTGTACTCTACGGATGCTACATATGCCGGTATCACCTCCAGTACTGCATGTGCAAATGTCTGCAAGAACATGACTGCCTTCAACTGCTTCAGCTTTGACTACTGTGCAATGAAGAGACTGTGTCAGCTGAGTTCATATCATACAGTAGATGGTCATCTCTTGAAACAAAGTACATCATGTGACCATTATTCCAGTATGTGTTTTTGATTGTTTTACATTGGTTCTGTCATTTGGAGGCGTTTAGGATTTTGTAATGAATTGAAATATCTCCTCGTTTACAACACAAAATGCTAAATTGTAATATGAAATGACCTGTATTGTTTGTATTCCTTTTATTCAACAAAGCGACAGTGTCATATGTCAATTTGATTTTTTTTTAAAGTTATTAACGTTCTTGCAGAAACGGTCACCTCTTTTCTGAAACCAGAAGCATCTATGGACGAAGCCCTGACACGTATCCAAGTGGCGATCGACAGTGGATCGTTTGTAATCCACGTTCAGACCAATGCTCGAACAGTAAGGTTCTCAATTACATTATATACACATATATGGTTTCATTATTAAGCAAAGGGGACATAGTTTGTTATCCTGAAGAACATGTTCATCGCATAACTTTATTTCGGCTGGTGTCATATTTTCATTCATGACGTAATAGTTTTGTTGTTGTGTTTACACGAAGTTTTCGGTATTTTTAAGTGTGAATATTTTCAAAGTCAACAGATTTCACATATAGTCATCACACTTAATTAAAATAAACAAGTGGTTCCAAGAGGGGTATATATGGTCATCCTGCCTGATAATAATAGGTTGTGCTAACCAAACTTCCTTCCAGTAACCAAGTTAATGTACATATATTTAGCATCGTAAATTAGAGTTTGAACATTTCGTGATTCAATGTTTAGGAATTGTGACTCGGGCTTTATTGCAAAATTTGACTTTCAGTTTACCAAAAGAAGACATTCACGAATCTATTTTTCACTTTCTTCCACGATTTTCAGACGGTGTTATTTCCAGCGATTGCATTGGACAGTAATATTCTTAGGTCTGAAATGGGACCTACCAATAGTAAGTGCTTCATATGTTTTAATAGAAACTACAGTATATAATGTTTTTTTTAAATCAGTCCAATATATTTTGTTGTTTTTAAAATCATTCCAACGCTATCTACTTGCTATGGTATTTTAAAGAGAGTCGTCAATTGGTCCCTTGCATGGATTTATCATAATTCTACCAACTTTGATACTGTTGATACCGCATAATTTATGACGGCGTAATTCCTTTGAGTACTGTTTAGCTCTCCCAGAATGAGGAACTTTGAAAAAAGGTTTACTCTTACAATTTCAGGTGACACCCTCAGTCATTTTATTGCACATCCTAACAAGGTATTCATAGAACCTCCCGCCAGAAAGTACAAGCCTGTGTCGGTGGATGGGTGTGCGTCTAAGTGTCTGTCCCAGGTCACCTTTGATTGTGAAGGATACACTTTCTGCCATGTCAATGGAATGTGCGCACTGTTAGACGGCATACCGGACCTAAGCACGGGCTCTACCAAATCAAGCCACGCATGTTCAGTATACACAAGTAAGTTTCAAGAGTGATCTAACCAACACGAAAATTTCCTGTACTAAGTGAATGTCAAGCAGTTATTTATACAGATTTTGTTCTAGTGATTTATGGACTTAAGAGATGACAGTCCTAAAGAATGTTGTCAAAACAATTACAATATTACAGAAGGGTTGCTTAAGGTAACCATTCAAATGCACTGTATATTTAACATGTTCTTCTTTATTTATTTCATGAGATAAGAACCGTATAAATTATTTGTCAGCTGGATTAATAGAAAGAGTACTTAAAGTGAGTTTGTAGAAGACATTTTTTTATGTTCTCTTTATTCATACTCTATCTCGATTCTCGTTGTGTTACTTCCACTAGGACGCTATACCGACCAATACTTACATTCCGATGGTCAGACAGCTCATGGTTCGGATAATGCAGTGACAGTCAAAGCCACAAACACGGACATGTGTGCCAAACTTTGTACTAGTGCCAAGAACAACACTTGTAGATCGTTCGACTTTTGCAGCGACACGATTAACTGTTTCTTGAATCCGGAACATAATGTGTTACCATCAAGTCCGTCAACAAACTCTACTTGCTTGCACTATTCAAGTAAGAATTTATTTAAGCCGCCACGAAGTCACATTTGACATACATGTGATGTGCCATATGTGTTGCATGTGTCTTATTATTTTCACGCAAGACCGTGGTGTTGCTGTATGTTGGTGTTGTTGTTTCAGTCAAAAAGGTTATAATAATAATCTACCGGCATCAACACTCAAGCAACGTGTGTTCATTTACATTTTTTTTTAAATAATGTAATCAGAAATCGTATTATTATCACTATAGTTTGACGACCATCTCCATTACAACTAGTACAACTACTACTGCCAATAATTTCAACTACACAACTATAATATACAGAGAATACAATCGCAATATATATGGTATCAGTGTGTTGAAATGCTGCAACATTCAGCAAACCAAAACTTATGTCTTCTGTTGAGGAATCCTGTACTAAACACAAACTACATAATTATATATAGAGTAAATAATGTATTGTCATTTCAGGAAACTATATTTATGATTTCCAACGGACAGCGAACAGAACTGTGACATACTCAATTCATCTAACAGTACTGAACATTTCTCTGGACGCGTGTGCTCAACTGTGTGTAGAAAACAGCGATGATATGTGCCTGACGTTCACGTACTGTATTGACTCGTCAACATGTTCTATATACACGAATTCCACGAGAACGCTGCAGTCTTACGTGGTGAAGAGTAACGTATGCAGTATATACACACGTAAGTGCACTTCAGTAAGTTTTAGAGATACGTTCTGGTGTACAACTTCCTTAGATAGAAGTTGAACCTACAAGTACATTTAAGAAACCTAGTAAAATACAACACAGTGCTTTAGAAAGGATAAGCATCAATATTTATTTTTGACTTTTGAATAAAAAGAAGCCCATACTTGATGTCTACTTTCTACATGTATATACTTTGACGTCCTCTTTCTCTTTGGCATAAGCGGTGGCGTGGCGCAGTGGGTTGCACGTATGATTCGAAATGTGGAGGTCGTGGGTTCAAGCTCCATCAAAGGCCCCCGTTGTTTCCTTGAGCAAGAAACGTTACCCTTATTGCTTATTGGTTCCAAGAACGGATTCGAGCGTGATATCACAATCGAACTAAAATAAATTGAGGGCCTTATTGAAGATTGACTTAAATGTCAAATAAGCCCTCTCGTTAAAGATCGTCAAAACCAAAACCCAAACCACTACCTGCTGGTATCTAGATGCAACAAGGTTTTAACTCAGCAGTAACCCTGTACAATACAATACTATACAATAACGTGAGTTTTTTAATGATGAAAATGAACCAGAAGGCAGAAGTGTAATGTAATAGTGAAACAGTGTTTTGTCTACATTTGACCTTTTGACATAACAAAACGAACACTTTTTATAAACTACAGTATCATGTTACTATCAGGGTCCTTCATTGCAGATAAATCTTCTTTGTCATCGTCATCACACAGACAGACCAATACCAAACCACTTGATACATCTGAAGATGGATATGGTGCTGGTAAGAACTTCTATATAGCTATTTCCGTTACCTGATACATAACATGGTAGTTTTGTATTGGCTGTTTATGTGCAATTATTGTTCTGGTACCGGGACAGTATAACTCTTTGTCCGATGTATTCAAATCTGTATTTTCACCTTGGATTTGTTCCCTTCTGCATGTGAATATGTATTTTCATTATGTTATACAGGCACAAGTCTTAACATTGAAGTGTTCTCGGACAATAGTGTGGGTTCATATAAATGTAGTATATTATATGTAACTATAACATTTGAAGAAAAGAAATCCAGTGCTCTGCCAATTAGATTGCGCATGTCGTGTTAATGTAATAAGTTGTTTGAGAACTCACTTTTAATGACGAAAGTTTATCTTTTCATGAATATCGTGTGACTTTTCTATCTTCCAGGTTCCATGGGTGGCTTGGCTGTAGGAAGTTTTCTAGTTGGAGCTTTACTTGGATGTATTGTCTTGTACGTTACAGTGAAACTGAAATTGAGAAGAAACATTGAAAGCTTTGAAATGAAACCTGTACATTTAGAGAACGAAGAAGAGACGTAGTAATCGCATTGTGTTAGTATGTTAGCCGTTACGATGTGAGTTTCAGAAAACCATGGACTGCCTCAATACATGTTATATCTTGTTATATCATGTTGTGTTATCTATATACGTAATATGATTAACTGTGTTAGTTTGCTTTGTGATGGTATATATTAAAACAAGTTGAACACCTGTTTAAGTGGCTATGACGTCCAATCAGAAACGACTTAACAAAGCGAGACATTGGACATTGTTAAAGGTCCTGAGCTACGTTATTTAACTCCTTTTCTAACCTCCCATACCAGTTGTGGATATAAAGACAGTCACAACAATGAAATCGCTCAACTGTCGTCTGGTACCAAGATCGTAATACCATACAATGACTATCAAATACATACAATAGCTGTAATACAGGTATATTGTTGCAGTTGATGTATATTTGCTGGATTGTGTTTTATCAAATGAACAGCCTATTGGATTGTCCTGACATTTTTCTGATATTCTTGTGTTATTCATGAAATATAGTTGTTATTATATATGACATTGTGTACTAAGCATTGCCAAATATACAATCCTGGAACAAAAACAACGAATATAATTTGTAAATTATCTAATATCATCATATAAATGGTAAATGTGAGTAGTATATGACGATTAAGAAGTGTGTAGGGAAGCAGCTCATCATTGTTCGTTGTACGAGTCTCCACTTCCAAAAACGGCTGCATATATTCTTCCGCAAGGGGTGTATACTTCGGCGCTTTGGTTTGACTGCTGACTCGTTGTGGATGTTTGTAAATTGATGTTACTTTTCTGAAACAATATAGTTTTTTCAGTTGTATAAGTGATTTTGAGAATCAGTGGGATTTAATAGAACTCTTTCTTAGAACTGTACATGCACACCTCTAGTCTTTGATAAGAATATACGTAACAATGCTGTATGAACGAGAATGACAATTATATTAAATCATGACATATTTTGTGTTCTTTTCTTTCTTTTTTTAACGAATGTTTTCACCTAATACAAGTCAATACACGTTACTTTCTGGATGACTTAATGGAGAATATGTGATCATTTATGACAATTCATGAATAACAAACACGACGGCGAAAACGAATTTGTGTTTAGATATGCATGTAGCTTCCATTCTTTGATAACAACAACATAGATCTAGTCAAGTAGAGATCCAATAGTGTGTCAAACTGTTACACGTGTCTGGTTATTCGGGAAATTGGTGCACCCGGGAACTCAAAACGTGCCTTGGAATTAATTCAAGAACATTTCGTACCATTGCGACCAGATTACCGACCTGAGGCTTAAGAGAAACTTAGTACGAGTAAGCCTAGGCAATTTTGGCGTTATTTTAAACTTAATTAAAGCAACTCCCCAAATACACTGTTGGAAGAATTTCGTGCATATTTCGAAAAGTTTAGTAGCGATATCTCTGTATCAAAAAATGAAGATTTGAAAAATAATCATGATTTGAACAACACTGATACTTCTTTTCCAGAGTTAGATGTACTATAATTACCAGTTCAGAAATAAATGATGCCATTAAATGTTTAAAGACTAGCAAAGCCACAGGTAATGATTTACTGTTGTATGAATACTTTATTGAACGTTTTGATAATACATCTTCCCATGTATGCCATGCATTTAATGCTGTTTTGAACTCGGGTTTTTTCCCAGAACATTGGACAGAAGTGGTTATTGTTCCTGTTCATAATAAGGGTGATTATAAAAACGTTCAGAACTACAGGGGAATAACTTTAGTAAACTGTTTGTCTAAACTATTTACGACTATCTTAAGTAATAGAATCACACAGGTATGCTGTAGACATACTACTATATCGGATGCTCAGTTTGGTTTTAGGAAAGGTAAATCTAGAGTAGATGTTATCTTTGTTCTTATGTCTGTTATTCAAAAGTACATATTTGAAGAGAAAAGATTGTATGTAGTTTTTGTAGATATTGTGAAATGCTATAATACTATTAATCACAACATGCTGTGGTTTAAATTGTTCAAAATGAGTGTCCAGGGAAAATGTATTCGCATTATTAAAGATATGTACCGTAAAGTAAAATCATGTGTAAACTCCCTCAGTAGTTTTTTCTGATAACTTCGAGTATGCAATTGGTTTGCGCCAAGGAGATGTTATGTCACCTATTATTGAAGACCTTGAATTATGTTTACAAGAAGAACTCTGGATTACTTATTGACGATGTAGTTTTTATTTTATTATTATTTGCTGATGATATGGCTATTTAAACAAGGAGCTACAAAACCAGTTATATACTGTATTTACCTATTGTGAAAAGTGGATTATTATAGTTAATGCTGATAAAAACCAAATTCGTCGTATTTAGGAAACGTGGCGGGTTAATACCTGGAGAAAAGTGGACCTATAACGATAACAATATTGAGGTTGTAAATAAGTTTAACTATCTTGGCTCAGTTTTCAATTACACTGGTAGCTTCAATCTGAACCAAGAACACTTAGCAAGTAAACCTGTCAAAGCACTAAATATGTTATTAATTTATTTTAAGAAGTTGCCTTTAACACACAAAGCATAAAGTCAGTTGTTTGATGCGTTTGTTGGATCGATTCTTGGACATGCTAATGGAATTTTGGGCTATACGAAATCAAAAGATATAGAACGAATCCATTTAAAGTTTTGTAATCGTATTTTATATGTAAAATTAAGTTGTAGTAATGCTAGTGTCTATGGTGAACTAGGTCGCTATCCTCTATATATTTCACGATATGTAAGAATGGTTAAATATTGGTGTAAAATTAAGAAATCAGACAATATCTTAATCAATCAGTTGTATATTGAAAGCGTAAAATTATAGGTTGTAAAAATTGGGTTTACAATGTTAAAAATATGTTAAGTGAGTATGGATTTTTGTATGTATTTGATGAACATTTGAAGGTTATAAAACTCTACCCTTTCTTTTCAAGCAAAGAGTAATTGGCGTATATATTCAAGAATGGCACAGTTGTCTTGAAAGAAATCAAGTATTGTTAAGTTATAAATATTTAAAAACTAATTTTGATTATGAGAGTTACTTAAACATTTTGCCGTAGATCTTACTTTTGGTCTTACTTTTCTAGATTAAGAGTGTCTGTTTTGCCTTTAAGAATACAAACCGGTCATTATGCTAGAAACAATGTTCCGAGCGAACAAAGATATTGTCTTTGCTGTAATTATATTGTTAACATTGAAGATGAGTTCCATGTTGTATTTATATGTCCATGTTATACTGCCATTATAAATAAATGCATACCACATTATTATATTAATAGACATCTATGTGTAATAGGGGTTCCTTTCTGTCTAGACGACGTTATAAAGGGGTACAACAACAACAAACTCTATGACTTCGGTATTTCCATATAATATTGATAATGCCAACATTCTGAAAATATACAATCACGATCATATTATATAACAAGTACAACA
>ENA-OREC01002501-OREC01002501.1-marine-metagenome-genome-assembly--contig:-NODE-2501-length-10175-cov-11.805209_pt1 | contig 10175 bp, 3 predicted proteins | sample MGYA00248626_ERZ508543 | MGnify/ENA primary metagenome ERZ508543 (study PRJEB26211, sample SAMN05518279) | marine metagenome | isolation source: Puget Sound, Washington, USA | host: Bankia setacea...
CCTACAAGTGGAGTTTTAGAACAGTTGAGTTTGCATCCTTTGAACTTTAGGTGATCTACAAGTGGAGTTTTAGAACATTTGAGTTTGCAACCTTTAAACTTTAGGTGGTCTACAAGCGGAGTTTTAGAACAGTTGAGTTTGCAACCTTTGAATTTGGTGATACATGTTCAGAATATTCTTATCACTTGGCTACTTTTACAAGACTGGTCACAACTACTACACAAAATATTAGAACCTGCGACTTTCAAGCAATTTCTACAAATCAAATGCTGGCACGGAAGTTTGTATTTCACCACATCTGAGCTTTCTAAAGATAGTTTACACTTACAACAACTGGCCATGTCATTACTTTGAGTTACTATCTTTGAAGAATGTCTAGAGATTTTTGATTTCCGTGAGAAGGATGGAAGACCAGTAAGTGCAGAGGAAAGGGCAGAGTCTAAACTTTGGGCAAGGTCGACTGAATGAGACTTCACCACTTTTTCTGGCTCCTTCGTACTGTTAAGCCACGAATCTCTATCATCAATTTTAGTTAAATCTGGCAGTACACATGTCACTGTTTTCGTTACACCTCTTGTGCAAGTTTGATGGGCTGTCTTCCTTACTTTTGTGTCTTTCACATTTGCTATGTTTGAGCAATGCATCTTCCTTTTTCCTAGCAAAGTTCTATTGTCAGTGTTGAAGATGCTTACAGTTTGAAAGCTAACTTTGTCCTTTATAGATCCTGAAATAAGTGTATGAGTTAAAGCCATTGGGTCTACTTTGCTCCCTGGACCACTGCAAGGGATATTTACATTGTCAAATTTACCACACTCGGCTTTAATGAAACTTGTGTCGTCCAAAGAATTTATCGTAGCACTCTGACTCATTAAAAGCCGACTGGATAATAATCTATGGCTACCAGTTTTACTTCTTGCATTTTTGTCGCTGTGCCCTAAAGTTCTTGGCACAGTTAAAACATCGGAGTGTTCCATGACAAACTTATCAATTCTTGCCTTCAATGAAGTATTAACCACCGGGTGAGACTTTTGTGTAAATGTTACCCCTGTAAAGGGATCACCAGGACCTCGGCCCCAGGAAGCTTCAGCATTTGTAAACTTGTCTAGTGTCAACTGATCAATATTCTTTCCAGAGGGTAATAATACAGGTAGAGCCATTATATCATATGTGATTTGGTCTACAAAATCCTCGGGAATTTCAATCCCATTTTGTACCATTGTATCACCAATATTTATGTGTGCTCTCACAATTTGAGCATCAGAATCACCAGTTGTTTCATTTCTAGCATCCTCCAACTTTGAGATAGATTTTGTGGTTTCATGCAATAGTTGTGCCTTGGAGTAGGCTACCCGTAACTTTGATTGAATACCATGAGGCACTTTTCCAGCTGGGACTCCCCATACTTCTAGTGACCTTATTGCAGCTGATTTACCACCGGGTGACCTTTGAATACACACAGTCAAATGACTAACGTTGGTCAGAGAACCTTGCTTCCTGCCATGCAAAGTAGTTCTACAAGGAAACTGCCTCTCATCTCCAGCATTCAGGTCTTTCCTTCTAAATAAAGTATTTTCAAAGCAAACAACTGTTGGCTCATTTTGAGAGATGTTTCCTACATATGAGAACAACAAGCCATCTGATTTAACACTAGTCTCTTCTTTACCATACAACCAAGAATTTGTCATTACTTGTGCGGCTGTGAATACTTTCATATCACATGACTTTTGTTGTCCGACAACTGGGTTTATGACGATGCGATAAATAACAATATTGCACGGAAACTGGAGTGTTATATTCACAGGTGGTTTGATGAAATGGTCCGATATAAAGCCTCTCTGTCGAAGTGTAGGATTACTGGAAACTAGATTAGTCACTTCATGGTCATCAAAAGACACTTTGTCACATTTAATCAGTGGCTTCAAACTTGGATCACAAAAGTTTAGTAGCATGGTTGATGGTTGTTGGTTTCTTTGAATATGAATTTTTGGTTATCTTCTTTATTGAATTCCAAATACTGGACCTGTCAACTCATCAAGCTTATCTGTAGAATAAAAAAGTGCATTTATGCTGTGAAAGAGAATCTTAATAAGTTCATTCTGCCAATGTATGACTAACATCACGGACCTATAAACCATGGATTGGCAACTCCCCGATATCGTGAAAACGATAACAAATAATATTTTACCCAGCATCCTTAGCGCGCACACGGTAAGTATCAGGAGATTCCACTTGGTAAGTATCGGGGATTTCCGTCAATGTATCAATAGGCTAAAGTCGGTTATTTCCGTTAATTTCTATATTTGGTCTAAGTATGTTTGTTAGATCCCGTTCCCCTGGATACGCAATGATCTGTACATAGTTGTTGTTTTAGTTGTGTAATGTTTTGACAAACGGGCACGTGCCAGTGGAGTTAGGAGATTATGCATGACCAATCACACACCCTAAATATAACTAGTGTCATCAAATCAACGGGATGAGAGTTTGCTGATGTTGTCGTTGATAGGGTAGAGGTCATAAACTGCCACTTTGGTCATACTTCATAGCAGGGGCCCTTCTGTTTAAGATGTTTTGTTGATAACAATTATGATGGGAGTATATGCTATGATTTCAGCACACATTTAGTGAGAAGTGTAAATAACAACTGAAAAATATGTATCTGATGTTTTGGCCCGATGGTCCCGCTGGATAAAATTGTTATCTTTATCGATTGAAACACAGTAAAACAAAATGACGGATGCGCTCAAAAGATAAGATCTCTGAGGTAATCTCATGTTTCGCGAGCGTTCAGAGTAACTTTGTAGCTTTAGAAGGCAGTTGCCAATCCATGGTTTATAGGTGACTATTAGGTCAGTGCTAACATTAAAGTAACAACATTGTAAACTTTTGAAATGTTAAATAGTGTATCAGAAACTGATGCTGTTTTGTGAGATATACACTTTAATATATTTAAATGACACAGAAGGCTGGAACTCAAGTTATATGAATTATTAAAATAATGTTGAAATATTTTGACAGATTGTCCGAATATAGTGCGTAACCGAACTTTGTTACATTTATCAAAACCATGTTTACATTATTTCACGAGTCACTAAGATAACAGATCCATTATATTTCAAGAATGAAAAGAAATGCGAAACATCCTGTACCTTTCATTCAGTATTTGGTAAACTAAAGTATCCATAAAACGGTGTTAGGTTGTAATCTTTTTTTGCAGTTTATCATTTTCTGGCTCTGGTAACGTAAGTGTTTAGTCGCATATTCTTCTATTTACCCCGTAGAAAGTACTTTTAGCTGAGTGCAAGTCTTGTTGTTATTTTGTTAATGAGAAATCTGATAAGTATATACTTTCTGCACACAAGGATACATGATGTGGTCAAAATATAACAGACCCTTATATAAATTATAGAAATTCCTATTTTCATATGTAAGTATTGCTCCGTGTTAAACGTGTTGTTTACCGTACAGTATTTATGTTTTTCCAAGACTGAAATTGGTAATTATGAAACAGAGTTATGAAACAGAGAAGTACTTTGCAGTTTAGTTTATGAAAACGAGTTTGAGTTTGAGTAAAAGTTTACAAGCAGTAACATGCATTTGCTACATATGTTCAAGTCTGTTTCATGATATATCACTCAAATTGAAGAAACAAATCATTGGACATCATGAACGTTACGTAAACATTGGCAAATAGGGTATTAAATTGAGCCATAAGTAATTGTACGGCGCATTACCCAATGATGTGTGCTCTTTCTAGTTTTCCACCTATACCGACTCCGTTGTTGGCGTACATCAAGAGCAGCTGATCATCCAAACTTGATTGAATTTTTGACAAATCAGAGTACTCGGAGTAAGCGGATGATCTGAATCCAGATTCCTGAGCACCCCGCTGAACGTCCAAAAACTGATTACTTTATATCAGAGAATACCACAATTAAATGAAACTATATATAACACTCTCATTTCAGTAAATGCAGACCTTTCATGCTACAATAGCTCTTATGTATCAATTTAAATTATTAACAACTAAGCATCATACTAACTGGAAAGAGCACACATCATTGGGTAATGCGCCGTATAATTATGTATGTCTCAATGGGGGTTGCCATCTTGGTCTGTATAAGCCAATTAAATTACTTGTAACAAAAACCTTTTTTGAACAAATGCATATTACCAGGGCTTACCAAGTTTATTTTCCCGCCACTTGTCCGGGACTAGACTCCTGATAAAAGTCACCTGTCCCATTAAAAATGACTTGTCCCTCTTGGTATAGACAGTTGTCCTAAAATGCGGTTATATGTTTTGTGTAGTTAAATGTAAGTGAAAGGTAGTGCTGTATATCTAAACTAATATATAAAGAAGAAAAACCCTTAGCTTAATTGTCTGCGTAAGTATTCTTTTGTAAGTCAACAACATAATTATATTATATAGTCACTCGTTTTAACAGACTCACATTTTGGTCTTTCCCCTGAACTTGAAAGAATTTGAGCAAGCTCATAACTGCACATAAACTTGCAAAGTGGCAGGCCCAGGACAAGAAACGGCAATGTAAAGACGATTTGTCACCTGTTTTCGCGACGTCACCATTCACAAAATTGCCATGTTGAGAACACTTCGTTCGTCAACAGCTTTATGGTGATAAGTTAAACTGTAGTTTTTTTAATTTTATACAGAAACTGTTCGTTGTTAAGGCTACTCAGTCGTTTTAATGATACCCAAAGATGTTAAGTGTGTGTAACGATCGCCGTGATTATCTCGATCTGTTCGACCAAGTGCGTTTTTCGCGGGGAAATTGAAGAAGTTTTGATTGCCGAAAGAATAAAGCAATTTTTTTGTGATAACGTTATTATAAAACACCTCCTCCTTCCCTAAAAAATGGAACAACTTTTAAGACAGTATATATTGTGGGCGCAGAGACAATTGCAGGCTTCAAAACAGCCCTCCAGCACCGGGAATAATTACACTCATCTCTCTCCCACTGCGCATATACCAAAAGGTCCTGCAGTGCATATCATTAGATTCAGATTCAATATGAACCCGAAATATCATTCACTGAAATAAGATTGCGCATCCAGGCTCCTTTTTGTCAAAAACATAAAAATGAGCACATACCTATACACTTATAGGTCAGTACAATGAGTTTCTGTTTAATTTCTGAAATTTGTATTTTAAATCAATCCATTTGCTTACATTAACCTGTATTATTGTAAGATAAACTTACTCTAGAAAAAAAAGTTTTTTACGAACAAGTCCAGCCATACTGAATAACGTCAAGGGAGGTAACTCAGCAATATTAATGCAGTCTTCATACGTGTCGATAGCCAACGAATTTCGTTCATGAAAAATTATGTTGTCAAGTTGCACTAAATAATCCGTATCAGTCATGAAAGGAGGATGAAGACAATAAACACTTGTGCTTATATTGTGATATTTCTTGTGGATTTATCTTTTGTCAATTGTAAAGTAAATGGATTATATACAGGTAATTAGAAAAGGATCTTCCGAAAGATAAAGGAGAATTAAACAAAGGTTTTCTGGTGTTGAGTAAAAATTGATGCTGAGACAGATTTTCATGCGGCTTTGCTTTGTTGTTTACATAAAAGTCAGCTCTTAACACATGCATATTTAATTTATACCAACTGTTACTGAAATTATTATTGTATCCAGTGTCTCTTTAAAACAGATATATCTCATTGAGTTTGGTTCAATATTCAGGCCTTTGCAATGGACACACTTTGGGCCTTGAAACAATGTTGAGGGATTGGCTTCATCCTCTGCATTTGAGTCTTGACAATCCTAGCTGTCCCTGGTAGCACTGTTTTGTTATGCCAGACTTCTGCAGTCTATGTGAAAACTTTTCCTTCTACACAGGACATTGCGACAGACAAGGGCCCAACTTTTATCGTCGCAACAACTTTCTACCTGGCGCAACATTTATAACCTTTCATGACATTTTTTACCCATCGCAACAACTTCTTGCTAATGAAACTTATTTATACTATGCATTGTTATAATCAGTTAAAGTGACAACACCTAGTAGACTTTATTCCAAATTCGTTCATTTATTTGATATTAGTTAAACAGCAAAACTCAAGGTTTCTGAAAATTTCTTCCATGCTTTCGAAATCATCAACCTTGTCGTCTATTTTTCTAAACTTTTTTGCTCAACTGAGCAGATGTGCATTGCAACTAACTTTTGGCCTGACATAGCATCTTTAAACTATTAAAAATTCATCTTTTGTTTAAATATTTTCGTAGTACAAGAATAAATAATATTATGATACTTATCTGAATTATTTATCTGGGGAGAAAGATGAGAAAATGTCAGTCCAATATTTGCAGAAGCCAGTTTATTTTGATAGGGCAACAATACATATATATACTATAGAGGTATGATTGTTTTTAAAATCAATTTTCTCCACAAGATAAATTCTGGCAAAAGAAAATGACACTCGAAAGTAACCTTTCCCAAAAGAATATATATTGCTAGCCTATTGTAAAGAACAAATAGTTCTGACCAGCATTGATGGCCACCAGCCCATATACACTGACTACGAGCTCCACTCTACAACTGAGATTAAATATATCCAAAACTAAAATCAATATTCTAAGTAATACAAATACAATGACCTGATGAACATGTATTTTATTGGCAAAGAACTACACTGCGACTCCATTATAACGCAGTCATCGTGGTCCAAGGGAAAAAAACACGTTGTATACACACAACCATTGTTCAAAATCTTTAATGCGGTCTCTTTCACAGGTTTTCACATATGTAAACAAATGCCCTACCCACCGTAATTTGGTATGGGACATCAGTCAGTGTATTTAGTTGTATGGTTATAACACACAAACTTTTCATAAATCGCGGTATCAATAAGTTATGTTGGTAGAATAATCGAGTTGCAATTGATTTACTGTATTTATTTCATTCCGATACCTATGTTAAATGTTTTGTTTTGGTGACAAAAACGCGTCTGCATGTACGTTAGCGTTCTAAAAATAGAAACGGTCCGAGTACAAACTAGCCCACTGCCTTGACAAGCAGAAGGTAGTGTACTGTACGGGAAGTAGATAATGTAAGATTTTTCATAAACTTGCATTAAAAGCTTTTATGAATCGTTTTAAATATCATTGATTTGAAATATGACGCGCATATCTATTAAGCTGTAAAGCTTGTGTTTTCTTTTTGTGCTAATGCAAAGTTTAACGTAGTTTACAGGACTATATTTATATGCATAAAACCTACACAAAATACAAATGTAGTCCTCATTCAATAGGGTAACTTTAGATATAAAGTTAATTTAAACAAGACTAGTAACACCACTAGTATGGTATCCATGTGGTGAAACCATATAAGCAAAATAAGCAATGTCACCATGCTAAGTAAAATGGTGATAAAAAATAATTGCTCAAGGGTAACAAAAAGGTACCCGCCGGATTTTATGTCTTGAATATACCCTTAATCATAATCAAAAGAAAAAAATATATACCTTAAATCCACGTTCACCTTGAACTAGCCCAGACTACATGGTTCTGTGGATATTATTTGTTTCATGCAGTGTTTAACCAGATTGCATTTTTTTTTGGACATTTATAGTTGTATGTGCAATTGACACTAGCTGATTTTGGCCAGTAAAAATATCTTAACAACTAATAAGATATTAGAATTGCAAGCGCCAGATTGCAAGACTTAATTTTTGTGTTAATCATTTTTTATCTCGAAAACAATGGTACTTTTTCTAACATTCATGTTTACTTCAATGTTGTGTTTTCTCCAGACTTGGGTTGGCAGCTAGTATATGTAGTTTGTTTGTACATGCCTTATCATTTCAGATGGCTTGAAACATCAGATTAGAACAGCTGTGTCGGAATTCTCTCAACATGAAGTCATTTATCCAAAGATTTTCAGCCATGGTAAAGAGTTGACTTCAACCTGGTCCAAGGTATGTAGGCTTTCTGATATGATACGTACTCACAAGTAGATTTTAGCGATATGAGTTATTAAACGAAGTCATTCTGGATGCTGAGAAAATGTCTGGATAATGGGGGAACTACATTACAACGAAAATGTTTTGAGTTAATATATATGTCAATGTGTAGACTGAAAGAGTTGTAGAACTAATTATGAAAGTACATGAATTGACTAGGCAGTAGATTATGATGTGGGTAGTGTTGAGTAAAGCATTGCTTGTAAGATGGTAGTTCTAATAATAAATTAATAAACAAGCAAGTACTTTATATGTATCACACAAGAACCTGTTTTCAAGTGACATGCCTTTAGCAACCCTAATTGATTCCAGTTTAATACATGTATGTTAATTCTTTTAACTAAATAAAACAAAAAACTTTACTCTTCCCCTGGCAGACTTTCGTAGTTCTAATTATTACATACAGTATGTTTGAAGCTAAATTAAGTGAAACAGAACTCACTTGATAGCTAGCGTACATTGTAGATGTATACATGTATCTAACTTTCAGGTCAGTGTTTAAAGTCAATCAATAGTCATAGACGCTGATTTTCTCGCAAACTGTGCGTCCTTTTGGGAGCATGTTGTATTGATCTCCAATGCTCACAGATTCTAAGGTTCATTGAAATTGGAACTCATTAAAATTAAAAAATACCTTATCTATGAGAACTCAGAAGTGTCACAGTAAAATTGACTACATATAATTGTGGAAATGAAGGTTGTGGGTGTTTCCATTGCAATGGATTTAGGCTGCTAATTGAATTGATGATCATTAGAAGCAGTACTGATAAGAATGACTTCCAAGACTTAAATTTGATTAGAAAATGAGCGAAAAAAATGAATGTTCAAGTAATATTCCACTGTCTGAATGACTCTGATTAATTATTTATAAAATTATGGAATGAGATGGTTGTGGTTGATTTTGTTGTTGTTTTTAAAGTAAGTTCAGATTCAATGTTTATTACAAATCTTTGTACTTGCCAGCTGGATTGGCCATATATAATACATGTAGTTTATGAAGTATTCTCGTCAGAGAGTTTGAATGATCCCAAAACAAAACAACTTGAAGAAAATAGTAATATTAAAGTTGCCCTTTCGCTCCAAATTAACTAATTTCCTAAACTAGTTTAGCCTACAAATATTATATTAAAAGCTTATTACTAAGTAATCTGTGTTGAATTTGAAAGAAAAAGCATTACACCATAATGACCATTCATTATTATTTATTTGTTTTTTTTACTTTCAAATTGCCTGCAACTACTAAAAATCTTTTATGACTAACCTGTTAAAATCATTATTTTGATGATAGAATTAAATTGTCTATATATATTCCACAAAGGCATTATGGTACTTTGTGGCTATGGAGTATAGATGAATATATCTATTTTTTGATTTTGAGCGAAAGTCCATCTTTAAACACATCAGTATTATTTCTATCTACAATGAATACGTACATACCGATACACACTAATATTTTACATTCTAAGAGATAGAGAAAAAGGTCTATTGATTCTATAAGGAATGTTCTTGGATGGAATACAGACTTGCTCTCCTGACATTGGAACAGTGGCAGATTGGCAGGTCAATAGTAGGATGGTGTTTTATGGATTGTTGGATAGTAGGGTGGTGTTTTATTGCTGATCTATGACATAAATCTTAGAGTTGAACTTGGTCAATATTGTAGAATGAATCTGCTTATATCTGAAATTATAATTTTATGCAATGTATTAATGATAATGTATTGACTGAACAGTTGTTTAGAGATACTGTTTATCTCTGTAATGACCATCTTTTATAATACATTAACTGTACAGTGTACAATTTGGTTTAGTTTTGACAATATTTAACACAGGGGCTTATTTGACATTTAGGTCATTTTTCCATTAGCCCTCAATTTAATTTAGTTTGATTGTGAATTCACGCTTGAATCCATTCCTGGAACCAACCAGTACTAATAAGGTAAATCTTTCTCAAGAACACAACAGGAGCCTTTGAGTATTATGAGAACTATCTTAAGGTTTTGATGTACAGAAATTCAGTATTAATTATAAAGTGTAGCCTTATTAACAAATGAAAAGAAAAGCACAATAAAACCCCGGCGAAATGCTCATTTAAAAGATATGTCAGACATCATCACATGTGAAAAGGTATGTCAGACATCATCACATGTGAAAAGGTATGTCAGACATCATCACATGTGAAAAG
>ENA-OREC01002502-OREC01002502.1-marine-metagenome-genome-assembly--contig:-NODE-2502-length-10174-cov-14.912845_pt1 | contig 10174 bp, 6 predicted proteins | sample MGYA00248626_ERZ508543 | MGnify/ENA primary metagenome ERZ508543 (study PRJEB26211, sample SAMN05518279) | marine metagenome | isolation source: Puget Sound, Washington, USA | host: Bankia setacea...
GGGGGGGGGGGGGGGGGTATGAAAAGGGAATAAGACAGGAATCCTTAATTATATTATTCTTATTTCTCTTATACAAATTCCATGCACATAGTCAATGTGCTTAGATGAATGAATCTAGTGCAAGAACTATCAGAACTGCTGTCATACAATACCTCTGAAGTAGTTCATGTAGAGGAGTGTTAGGTAGTTCTTAAATGCTGGGTAATGCTTGGGGGGTACGAATTGTCTAGTATAGATCCAGTAGTAGTACCTCCAGGACACCAGCGTCTTCATAAACCTTACATCTCTGCAAGAAAGTATGGTAGTGAATATAATAAACAGCTAGTAGGAGAACCGTGCAGCTATCAGATTGTTCAACTTAGTAACTAGTGTGTTTTTATTCATGAATGTGTGATGGTCGTCTTAATGTCAAGGTCAGAATCACACATCATATGTTAATGAATGGGTTTGTCCCAAGAAATATGTGTCATTGTTTGGACAAAAAAGGTTTCATGGACTTTTTAACTCTTAAGTGTGTATTTTTGTGTAGAGAAAGTGAAGGTAAAACTACATAATGTTCTTGAAAGGTTTGGTCTTAAGAAATATGACATATGTTTGGACAAAAATCGGATTCATGATAGCAAAATAAAAAATACTGTTGAGAAATATATTTTAAAATGAGTTTCTGCATACTTTTTACATTGATACCAATATATATTACTGTAAATACCGATTCAGGGAAACAATTTAAAATCTTTTGTTTTTTTAAGAAACAAAAGTGTTGAGGAATCTCTTAGAAGAGAAATTTTATGTTTACACAGCCCAACATACTTAGCTAGATGATAACGTCCTCCATGCTTTCCTGTGAAGTTGAAGTTTTCTTGTAGCTGTGTTTCATTGAGAGGGTGTATATTGGCTGGGTTGATGGTGGTTCCATTCACTTTTACTTGGAAATCTAAACGCCAGCTGGAGTCACTGTAATCAAGGTAACAATCATGGAATTTTACTTTATAAATAAGGTTGTAGAAATTAGATTGCTTGGTTTCAGTGTTAAGAAATGTGAAACACTGAATACAAACACATGGTCAAAGACTCCTAGTATGTTCTAGTCTAAGGATTCACTAGAACAGAAGACTGAATGTTAACTATCTAAGCAAGCAAGAACAGAGGGCTTTGATTCAGCCTTGGGTTAGTTATCCTTAATTTATAATGTTTAAGGAAGGAAAGTTGTGCTAACATACCCTGTTGAGTTGGTTACTTCTTCTTGGTTTTTGATATTGACTTTTACACAAGTTTTGCACCCTGGAATTAAACAACAACACAAGCTTGGTAACATCTCTGCTGTACTATACTTTATCATTTCTTAAAACTAATTCATTTAAAGGTATCTTTTAATATCAGTATGCACCTTTTACAGGTAGCTAATTTCCCAAGTCTTTTAGCTGGTCTAAAACATTCAATCAATTTCAGAATATTTTTAAGACATTTTTGTCATTTAATAACATCAAGTATTTAAAGTATGAGAACAAGATAGATGGCCAAGTAATTCAATATATGTGTAACTTATTTTGCAAAAGAAAGAAGATCAAATTGTTTCTTTTGCTTTATTTAACACACAAGCTTAATGTTAAAATTCTAAAAACTCTACCTCCATGATTCCTAATCCAATACAGTTCTATGGCATTTTCAATCTTCTTATAATCCAGAACTGACACTTTCTCTCTCAGGTACAGCTTGAACAAGAAATCAAGGTCTAAGAGGGACCAGTCCACCAGATCTATGTCACTTCCTGCTACACGAGACATGTAAACCAGTCCAGTGGGCCATGTTGGATTATTGATGAGACGAGTGTTGTTGAAGACTCCATACCATGCTCTCCATATTGTCGTTCTGTTAAACAATTCAACAAAATGTATCAAGTATCACATAAAGAGTGAATCATATAAACAATACATACTAGAAGTAAAGTTAATTTGAGTACACATATCAAGCTGTTACCAAAAGCTCCAGATTTTTTTCTTGAGAAAGAAGCTTCACCCTCTATACTAAGTACTGGTTGTTTCAAAATGCAGATTCAAGCGTAAATTCACAATGGAACTAAATTAAAATGAATGTCTTAAGGAATCTTGCCTTAAATGTCAAATAAGCCCCCTTGTTAAGTATCGTCAAAACCCAGACCATAAATACATTTATCAATCTATAGTACTTAGATATAATTAAATGTAACTATAAAGGACTTATGGTACTTACTTTGATGTGTACACTTGAAGCTGTGTAAAGACTGTGATATCTGTGTTATTCCTCCACTCTAAGGACAGACCTGTAAAGAGGACATAGGCAATATCCACATAACAGTAAGGAGTTCAGGAATGTCAGTATTCATGTATATTATATCTTATTTGCATAAATCGTTCTTTTTTCAAAGTGATGTCACCCAATCATTATTTCCCTATGAAAGCTAGGAGCACTGCATACGACCAAGGGCAAACAACTCTATATCATCTGTTTCGGTATATTAGCCAAGGGAGGGTTTTACTTTGATGTATTTTTACGCCAAGCATCATACAACAAAAGTGGCAGCTTCTAGATTCATAGAAGTGTTAGTTGGTCTGTTTAATATTTAAAAGGCCTGAAATAATGACCGCCATTTTTATAACATTTATTCTAATACAATAAATATTGATAATGATATTAAATGATGACAATGATGATAATAATGGTGATGACTTAAGCATATGAACTTACCTGCATAGGAAGCAAAGTGGTACTTTATCTTTTCTGTAACTTCTTCAGTATTTTCAAATATGCTTTTGTCTAGGTATATGGAGAAGAGGTAATCCATATCATAAAGTGTAGTCATGCTTTCAATGGTATAGTCAAAGTTGTATTGGCTGTGGAAGGTGGTTACAGTTGGTCGCCATGACAACAGCTGAGAGTTCTGGGATATGGTGTCATTTCCTGTTCCCTGGTATATGAAGTATACAAGTCTCCAATACATTGAGCTGAAAAAATAAGAAGGAATAACTTTTCATTTAAATATCCAAAGTGTGGGGAAATATTGCAGACATCAGATCTAGTGTATACTAAATAAATTCATAGAAAACAAACTTATAATTACAACATGCAGTATCTGAGCAATGCCTGATAAAAATGCTCGATCATTGTTGTAATATGTTTCCAAAAAATAATTTAAATTCCAAGAAGAGCTATTTTTAGATTCCAAAGTTTAAAATAAAGTATTAAATGTACCCGTATTTGTCTAAAACATGTTCCTGGAATTTAATGGATACTTCTTCTGAGCACCCTGCAGCTGAAAAAAAATAGGTAAAACATTTAAAGTAATATTATTGATGTTGCAAATCTTACATGAACACGTTTGTATAAACTGACAGTATAGAATTTGTAAAATAAGCAGATCGAGACATCTGATTCAGTTTTATTGTTTATTTAAATAGGTTAAATGCAATTTATTAAACAAAACTTCAGTTATAAAATCGAATTGTTTATTCTTGACAAAACCTGATTCCAGCCATTTTTTGCAAAAAATAAGATTCAAACTTAAATATAAAGCTGAGGGCTTTAAATAGTGAGCTGCAGAAGTGTAGAACTGCCTTCTAGAAGATATCTTTGGGTCAAATCACGAAAGATACCCCTGTCCACACTACTAATTATCTCTCTTCATTGATCTCTCTTGATATTTTTCATACTTGGATCATCTTCCTTAATGCAAATTCTCAGGTCGTATATTAAAGCTGTGTTAAATTTCCCAAATATTTGTTCATGCATTAAGGAATTGTGCTTACGAGACATATGGACAGACAGACAGATGGATGAGCGGTCAGGGTGATTCTTATAAACCCCTCAAAAAATAAATTAGAAGATTCCCTTACCAACTCTAGAGCACCATTGGCTTTTTATCACTTGTTCCATAGCATCCCAATCTGCATTGAAGACAAGCTCATCAAACGTCAGTGTAAAGGCAAAGCTGCGTCTGAACACGGCCAGCGTATCATAAGAAGTCAGATATAACTCATATTGCCTGGTGTTCAAACCCGTCACACTGAATTCAAGCTCAAGAAGTTTTTCTGTGATGGCCTGGACAAACTTTGGATGCACAAGGTGTCTGACTGAGGACTCTGAGTAATGAAGAACTAAAGCAATCTGCCATAATCGCCTGAAAGAAAATTGTACTCTAAATGTCTTTTCTGCTACAATTCAGAATGCTTAATGTTTAAGGTTCAAAATGTTCCCTATGTGTGTGTTTTTCTTTCATTTCACAATCTTGCTACAATTGTGATGAATAGAAAATAATAGATACATAAGAATTCTGAAAAAGGGGCATAACTTTAAAACTCATTATCCCCCCCCCCCACACACACACAATTTCATTAGTTTAGAGATTCATAACTAGGCTACTGTTCTTTGTAATATTGCCCACACAGTAACCCCATCATATGAGAAAGAAATAGACTTACATATCTTCAATAAAGACTTCTTCCTGGGTGATGATTTTTACTTCCATCAACGTTGAGGAGAATCTGTGATCTGTAAAACAACATTATGGTAAACTGATGCATTTGACTGTTTTATTCATTTGGATTGGTGTCTTTATTAAACACAAGTTTTGTTATACCATAGCCGTAAGTAGTTCTAACCTTGTTCCAAGAAACCCAAACCAGTCCTATGGTGCTCTCAGTCTCTGCAAGTATTTAACAACCAAACCAAATTAATGAAAAATTTGAAAGCAAAATATAAAAAAAAAACTACAAAGGAGATTGAAGCCTTTATCTCACAGTCACTCATAAACCTTCGACCCACTATAATTTTCTTGCTGACTAAACTCATTTTTTAGACAACCAAATAACCTAGGACAAATGTTTAGCTTAAATAATGAGACCACCTTTCAGATTACCAGAAACTGGATCTTTGATATTGAGGTGGCCTTAGTAATGAGTTGGTATGACAATCACACTATATCAGGGCTTAGTTTAGTATATAAACAAATACAATCAAAAGTAGATCTACCTCTCCAAGTGTTCTGTACACCAGTTAAAATGGCTGATGCTACCTTCTGGTAATCAAGTACAGCTATTGGAGTTACAAATACGAGCTTGAAGAACTGAAATATAAAATAAATGTGATATTAATGAACAACTCAAATAATTCATAACTTCAACTGTGTCTATAGGCAATAGATGACACTTGTGTATCTGAACACACTGACAGACAAACCTACTGGTCAATTGACAGTGGTTAGGAGTACCTAAAAGACATCTTACCTCCTACACAAATGACCCCATCACCTCCTACACAAATGACCCCATCACCTCCTATACAATGACCCCATCACCTTGATTTAAAGACATCATTATGCAAGGAAATGTAATCTTCCATACTGCCTTCATTACTGCTAGTGTAACTGATAATACACACTTATATTGGACATTTTAATTCAAAGTTAAAGTATGAATAATAATGTACTTCTTCATTTTGACATGTTGAGCCTGATAATGGTATGTTTAAAAAATGTTTGCTGACATCGAAAGCTGGTTAAACGTTTTTAGCCTACAATCTTTTTCATCACTCTCAGTCTGGCAAAATTAATTTCTCTATACATTTATCTCAGAAAGCCGTACTGGCCAAAGTTTTCCTGTTTTTGTTGGGGTTTGGACTTCTTGGATTTTCCTTCCATGGTATATACATAATACTCACATCTTCCTCAAAGTACAGATCAGCATTGTTGCCCATATAGGTTGTAGAGTTTGTTTCACCAGACACGTCCACACTGTGCCAGTAGTATGCTTGGGCATCCACTACCTGTCCATCTTGTGTCACATGGTACAAGACATTGGTCACCACATCCCTAAGATAAACATACAACACAGCTAGAGTAGTTCAAAGTGTTCTTATGTAGAGTGAAACATACACAGAAAAAACATTATAGAGAAGTGTATCAGATTAAAGAAATGTACGGTAGGTTAATTGGGTTTAATTTGGGATTGTTGATAACTTGTTGATTGTTGCAATTTTCACTAATATTTAAGTAATTGCAGTCCCCTTATTTAGTTCAACGACAACATAACCAGCTGTTACTCAGTCATTCTATGTAAGTAACAGAAACATTAACCACATTTATTAGTTATGGAAAGCAGTAAATGGTTACATAGAAAGAAAACTAGGGAATTGAACCCAGAGCCGGGAGATCATAATTATGTGTATCACATGAACAATCAATGCAGGAACTTTTATTTAGTAAGAGCCTATGATTATCTTATGTAGTTCACCATGTTATGTAAGTCCAACGATAGCTTGCTTCTGGATATGGTAAAATGAGAGGAAAATTTGCAATGATTGATGAAAGGGTTGTTAAAACACAAGATTGCAATTCTGCACACGTGTATGTTAGTACAGACCAACTAATCCTGCGCAGACTAGAAATCGTGGTTCTAAAGGATGTAAACACCTCTTGAGGCCCTATCAATCATATATGGCAATGTAATCTTCAAAAAGCACAAATCTGACTTTAGTGGACACAGTCAAAATAAGTGTTAAAGAATCATAGTGGATTGTGTCATCTTTGTTCAAGAAAACTAGATCCAATCAAAGATAAACAAATAACCAAAATGGAATAAAAAAATAAATAAAATACTAATGATATTTACCCATCTTCTGTATAACCTAGTCTTGTCTTGTAGATTGTCACATTAAAGTCTGAAAATTAAAAGAATATTATGATGTTTTTTTTACCTGTTGTTATATAGCATGTATCCTAAATCCTTTAAAAAAAACAACCCAAGACAATTCATACTAAATGACCAGTAAGTTGTCACATGGTCTTTAAAACTATACTAAATACTCACAATATTGGTTCAACAAGAGTACAATATATACTCACATAGTTTTAACATAATATAAACAATTTACTATGCTACTAAACGTGACGGCAATGTCCCATAACATTGTAGGAAGATGTTGAAAAAATGAACTGTTAAAAATATACTAATAATTTATTGATATAAAATTCCACTCAGACATGACCAGATGCTGATTGAAAATGATTCAACATTCTTTTTGATTCCAGAAGTTTTAAGAATAAGCTTAACTTAATATCTAAAGAACCTCAAACACAGGTACTATATTATTGCATGAACATACTTTTATGCTAATCAAATCAAGAAGCCATCGGTCTAATCATTAATGTAGTAATTATTGAACCACAAATCCGCAAAGCTATAGCAGCATGAACATTATCTTATACACAGTATGCTGTTATTGCATGTACTTAGATAAAAGCATAAGCAATTTCTTTATACACGAAAAAATAAAACTGTCTTTGCATAGTATATAAGCACTTTTACTACAGTTGTAATGAGTATGGGTGAATATGACACATGCAATAATGGGTGAATATGGGTACAGATGAAATATGGAGCTATCATTGATTGTGATAAGTAAACCCTCTATCCCCACTTTGTCACAGGAAATAAAGATATATGGATATATAGGAAATTCAAAAAGGGGCATGACTCTGGAACCCTTTGGTCTGGCCTAAAAAGGGCTTGAAAACGGTCAAAGAAGTTTGAGACACACCATTCCACCACCTGACCATCTGCTGACTAGTGTATAGCCCACCCACCCCCACTTTAATCATTATTTAGGGGTATAATGATATGATATTGATAGAGAGATAACCCTAATCACTATATGAAATGTACATGAATATGAAACATGCAATGGTGGTTGAATATCGGTATATATATGAACATGCTTTGTTATTGATAGGATAATTTATGATCATGATTACAACTATGTACAGCTCTATGTGAAATATTGAATTTGAAGTTATAGATAAGATTTGGTGATACGTAATACCTATATTTTTGTGAGTAAAACTAATGATAAGCCATCAATGTAAGAAATAATTTCATGTTTAATGGCACTACGAAAACAAGAGTGTCCATATGTCATAAAATACGCCCGTATAGTAGTACACAAGTGAAATTGCCATATAGTAAGAAAGCAAATGTCTACTGTCAATCTGAATAATCTGTATGCTTGAGGCAATTATTTGTTTAATAAACTTTGGCAAGATATTATACCCACAAACAATGAAAACTATTTGAGTTATTAAGCGGACAAGGTTGAATATTTTAAAATTTAACTCAAGGGCCATAACTTCAGAGAACTTCATGGGATCTGGCTGGTTATTGAACTTGGCCAAGGGATTAAGCACAATGTTAATTTCGGCAATTTCGTCTATACGTCCCGTTTTTATTGAACGTTTTTCATAAAGTAGAACCAGATAGTAGAAAAGATATTATAAATATCATAATTAAAAGCCAGAATAGAGGATATTTCTGTGTTAGTCTTTAAAATCAAGTGTGTGCTTAGATTCTATTTAAGATTTCAATTAGGAATTAACTATGGCTTCAACAATGTGAAATCTACTTTTATAGAAGGAATGATGTGTATAGAAGTTAGAATCATCATTCTAGTTTTGTAACAGAGTTTCTAACATAAGTTTGCTGCATAACATTACTGTGATAGTTGTTCATTGACAAAACACTTATCTAAAATAGAGAGTATTAAAACATAGGGCATCAGTGACTACAATAACCAACAGAATGATAATTATGCTTTTGTTATATATACAAGTTTCATTATAATATAAATGATTGAATGGGTATGATAATGATGAAACAAACCATACTAAATAATTGCTGCTGCTAACTAAAGGTAAAGGAAGAGTACATGGTTACCACGGTAACCCTACCTTGTGAGACGTCTCTAACTGTTCTAGCTTGGTGAACAACTGTCAAGGGGGCAAACACAATGTTAACAAAATAACTAAATAACTGGCAACACATGGATAGAACTGTATCACAAGGTCTTAGATTGCAGTTATTCATTACATTTATGTTCTACTGATATAAAGGTTGCTAGCTAACTGTATGTTAGTCCTTGAGTAAAAGTTTGGTCATACAAAAAAAATCATAGAACAAATATTTAGATATTGTAAGAACAAAAGAAATGCAAAAAGAAATGCAAAAACTACAAAACAAACAAAGCATTTATCTGTGCTAAAGTTAAAGTAAAGACAAACATTAAAAACTACATAACTTTACAAACACCTTCGAATAAAAATAAGAATATCTAAATATAGGGAAATCAGGGTGAAGCTTTGAGAATACTATCAGTCACCTATAGTACTATAAAACAATAAGCACACCAGATCACAGGAATTGAACACACAATCTTTTTCTATTATCTAAACACCTGAGCTTACCTGGTGACATGTCATTCCAAGCATCCTTGAGAGCCTGTTGGAAGTTAGATTGTGATTCCGTTGGTAGATATCCGTTCATACCGTAACTATACAACTGAGAAATAGGAACCAGTGCTTTTGTATCACCAACATAGATCTTGTACACATCCCCATTTCCAGAGATACATTTGTTGTCCTGGAAGTGGGTGGAGAGTTGGGTAACGGTTGGAAGGTCAACAGTACGGGCATCAATAACAGGACTAGAGGAGGTCTGACGTAAGAACACAACCATTGCTGTAACATAGGTACTGAAAAACAATTAACAACAATTAACAACTAGAAAATGGGCAGTAGTAAATATTCCTAAACTTTCATGTGCCAAAAATTGATTGAAACTGAAATTTATATCATCATTTCAAACTATAAATTTCGAATAATAATTGACTCACAAAACCAAGTAGTTGATTTTGACCCATACCCATAACTTTTCCAGGTTTTATAAAACATATTTGGACTAGTATTTTTACAGTATAAAACTTACTCATCACATTGACTTAGTTTCATTAGTACAGAACTTTTACAACATCTACCATAATGTCACAAAAGAAATATTTCTAAATCTTGTTTTACAGTGAGACCTCTCTAAATTAGGCCACCTTCATTCACAGACCAAGTATGCAGTTCTGAGGGGATTTCGCTTTAAATGGAAAAAGTGGGGGTTCCACTGTAAAATAAGTGTACTCTTACCCATCGTCACTGTACATAGGTACCAGTGTGTTGTATTCAAGTGTGTATCGTGCACCTAAAATAGAATAATCAACAATATAACAATCTTAGGTGATGTAACAGAACAATCTAAGATGATGGTATATAACACAACCCAGAGGTGATGTAACAGAACAATCTAAGATGATGGTATATAACACAACC
>ENA-OREC01002503-OREC01002503.1-marine-metagenome-genome-assembly--contig:-NODE-2503-length-10172-cov-14.492323_pt1 | contig 10172 bp, 5 predicted proteins | sample MGYA00248626_ERZ508543 | MGnify/ENA primary metagenome ERZ508543 (study PRJEB26211, sample SAMN05518279) | marine metagenome | isolation source: Puget Sound, Washington, USA | host: Bankia setacea...
GTCACATCTCACTCAAGAAGTTACAGCAATGGAGATGAAATGTAACTGATACAACTATACATGGATAGACTGCAAGGGTCACATCTCACTCAAGAAGTTACAGCAATGGAGATGAAATGTAACTTGTATGTATATCAACAGTAGAGTAGACATACATTACATGTGAATAACATTCCTCAAGTTAAAAGAACCTGATGAAAATGTAAGTGATTAAAATACCTGTAAAGGCCTTTTTATCAAGTTCGGCATCCAAGTAGTAGAGAACCATATATTTTGAGCATGACTGATATTATCTTGTAATCTTAAAAATTTAGCTGTGGTTAAAGTGTGTTTCGTAACTGGAAGACAAAACTATTGGTTAGATAATCAGATTACAAATGTTGAATGTTGCAGCTTATCAGTAAACAATACAAGGTAGCTTGAATTTTTGTTATTTATACTGTCTAAAATGTAAATATACAATTCTCTGCTGTACAGCTGCTTCAGTGTTCACAACAATTATAATCTCAGTACATGTATATACATGTATAAACCAAATAGATATTGATACTTACAAACTTTAGCCATGTAGATTTGGTAGAGCAGAGCAAGGCCAAACAAGTACATGGTGAAAGATGTGTGTCTCTTCCAGTCACCAGTGGGGGCTTCCATCTCAGCCAATGTTTGTCGGAAAGAATTTCTGTATACTGAAAACAAAATAGGCTCATAAATCATCTGACAAACCAATACATGATGATTAACAGTGTAAGCATATCGAGGGTTAAACAGAAAACAGCTTTCAGTTTCATTATTATTCATATATTAATTATTTTATAGTTTGGACAGTTTACCATTGATATATCTTGGTTCATTTCTACAGTGAAACAAATGTTTATTGGAGGTAATCATTTTTTTCATCAGGACAACCTTGAAACTGATGCCGACGTTCGACACTAACAGTAGTTCGGGACCCCTTAATATTATGTCGGACTTCCGAATTTCACAACCAGACAGTCCGTCAGACCACTTAATTTTTAGAGCATGTTTCGAATTCGTCAAACATCGATTTGCTTTTTGTCCGCAACACAGCGCATGTAGGCTTAACAATTAGTTCACATTTTATCAAAATTGTTTGTAGACTGGTATACACGATGATGAATAACCCCGACAGACGCTTATTAAATACCGCTACTCATTGCAATGAGATTAGGCTTACGTAGTGATCTCCCCTGACATGCAGAATAATGATCGAAATACTGTCTTTGACACGTAGTCTTTTCGTTTTGAAGCTTTCATCCGTGATCTTTTCGCTTTGTTAACAAGCTTAAAACAATGTATTCATCAAAAATATTATTTATTACGTATCTCGCTCATATCAAGTAAATTATGTCATCACAAATTAAACATTGATTCTTTCTTTACTTTTTAAATGGCGATCGTCATAATTTCACGCAAAAATGCACGTGGTCAGAAAGCTTGAGATTTATACTGCGATCGTTTCTTAAACTTGAAAATTTTGGATACAACAATAACAACGCAGACTTCGTTATTCATCACTATTTAAGGAAACGTTTCGGTAGTATTACTGAATTTAAATTTATAAAGAAGTTTCTTCACGCCGCGTGTGAAAACTGCCACGACAAGAAATGGCTAAAGTTATAGTCTAATGAGGCAGATGTGCTAACCACTTCCCCACACACCCTTTATGTTGGAATTTTAGCTGATTAACAGAACAAGTTTTTTGGGAATTCCAAAATTTACTAGTACAATTGACAAATCTAGAGAAACTTACATTGTTTCTTATCTTCCAAGGTAAGTTTTGACCAGTCTCCCAATTCCTTCTCTCTCAGAGCAAGAACTGCAGGTGAGTTTTGTGCAAATCTAACAGCTGGCATAGGCTGGTCAGGTTCATCAACATATTCATGGTTGCTGGTAAATGATGGTCCGACAATATCACGGTTTCCTGAAATGTTAATACAGTAATCTTACATATTTTAAAAATCCAAACACTTTTGGTTCATAATGTTTTTTTCAGTTAGATTTGGATCAATGTAGTTTTCCTGAGTAGCATGACTTGCATCACCTTTCTATAATTCAATCAATTAACAGGGAATTTAGACAAACAATTTGTATTTAGACTGTCAGCATTTTGTTGGTTATCTTTAACTACACGCCATTCGATGTAACAAGTCATTGTTAGCAGAAAGATGAAAGAACTTTAAGGTATTGGCACTCTGGTTTATTACAAAATAAAATAATACCCGAATCAATTTGGAATATATTTCCTAGCTGGTATGTAAGTAATATAATTTTTTCAGAAACAGTGAGCATTTGAATCTTACCTAAAGTGGGGTAATATTTGTCCTTTGTTTCTTGAGTAATGTTTTCTGGTGTGGGAGTTGGTACAAATATATTTTTATCCCTGGGAAGAGCAATTTCTCCACTAGTAGCTGGGATGGAGGGTATATCAGTGTGGCCACCACCTCCACTTGAACTCCTTACTCCAACAGGAGCAATTTTACCCCACTTAAGTGCTGCACGACCTAGCATTCTGAAAAAAAAGAATCAACAAGTTGCAAATATGATCAAAGAAATATGGCTGCAACTGAATAAAATTACTAGTAAATTGAAACATAGAACGAAATCAATATCTAGCTTGTAGTTTAACATACCAAGCCACAAGTACAGGTGGGTGCTCATTAAATTCCTACAAAAGTCAACAGAATCAATGCTATGAAATTATCATCTTAATGTTTCCATTATTCAGACTTTTCAGCTATATAATCAACTTGATTCGTCCATGATATTGTTCACATACTCATGTAGATAGAGCCATAAATTCCATATAAAATACTGGATAGGTTGTTCTTTTCACCTTACGTTCACCTTGATTTACAATTAAGGTGGTTACATACAAAATAGTTATTCGGAAACACTACACTCTTCACATGGATATAAACATGAGACTATTTAGCAAACAACTTAATTTAACTTAACTAAAACGTTTGTTTCAGAATAAATTTCATTAAAACTCAAAGTCTTCTATTGCCAGTTAAGCAAAAGTCAACCTTCTATCAAGCTACACTCACCTTAAATCCAACAGGTTTTATATAGTGTTCAAAAATATTTGTCCTTCAAACACACACAAAAAACAATCAAACCTCCGATCAGGATGTTTTCCAACACAAAGTCAACCGGTCGATTGTTCAACTGGGTTTCTCCACCCGCTCATGGGAAGTGTCACGTAGATCTTAATTTCAGAAGTAGCATGTGAATTATTGTTCCTGCAATTGTTTGTGAATTAAGAAACACTTAGGATACAACTTAGTTTTAAACCAACCAATTAGTCAGTTAAAATAGTGAAAAACACAACTTACGTTTCGGCACAATGTTGATGGCGGACAAGGTCAAAAACTCCGAGTCGAACGAAAGCTTGAAACGTGATCGTCGGAATCAAGAAGACGCCACCCTACTACCACACGATTATTGTAAAACGTAGTAGCCTCCCCTGACTCAAGTTTTTACAAACATAAATAAAAACAATACTGAAATTCAAAATGTCTTATGAAGGGCAAAACTAAATGTCATAAAATGGCTATATGATGAATGCTGTTAAAACATTATAACATTATCAAACTATTTAGCTAAAACGTTTGGATACGTGGAATGTCCACACATTTTAATATCGTTCCAGCTAAGGTAACAACATGGTTACATATTCCAACAGTTAAATGTTCATTCCTCAAAATACTTAATTTTAAGTATGAAACTCTGGATGGAATGTCGGTGTTTGTATAGGGAACATCAAAGGGACAGTCAAGCAAATTTAAAAATAATTATTACGACTAAATACCTCTGCATGAGCTTAAATTCGAAATTTTGTTCAGCAAGAAATATTTTAACAATTGCTCCAGCTTTAAGAACGAATGCTGACACGATATACTTCTCTTGGACCACAAAATAACTACAACACTTTTTATGAAAGCGTACACAATTAACCATTTGGGCTTGAATCCAGATAAACTAGGAATAAAGTTTGAAACCGGGTTTGGGAAAAATCGTCGTGTAACATGTATCAGCATTGTAGCCTCGCCCTTCTTGTTGTAAAAGCTGACTAACATCAGTATACTTTGGAAGTTCAAACGCGCTGTAGACATGGAATGAACGTAACGTCGTTATGCAGGACACTGATGGTACTATACTGGTTTAATTTCTAAAGGAGATATGTTACATGAAAAAACAACAGCGTATGCAATTAAAAGAGCGATAATATATCGTCTATAAAATGACAATGGAAACAATAATCTTTCTACTAAATCATATGTTGACTTATTATATCACTGTTGATTTGGGAAAGATTGCGTTAAAGTGTAAATACCGCGTCCGTATCAAGCAATTATTCGATAGAAAATCCTCACTATCTTCATAGGACATGTATTGGGAAAACCAACCGGAACTACCCAGTGACAAGGGAAGTAACTGATCAAGGGGCGCAACTCTGTATATCGGTGGCCTCCCATATGATTGAGTAGAAAGATTATTATTTCCATTGTCATTTTATAGACGATATATTAAATTTAAGGAAAGGTATTCGGATGTGTCCAAATTTCGGATGATCTTTAACTTGATATACCTTAGCTCGATTTAAGCCATTTTAGTTGACATCGTTTGATGTGTTTAATATTTGAACAGTACTTAACCCTCACCCTTTCCTTTCGTCGTGCAATTATGTAAATGATGGGAGCGTTCCCTTTTAAAGCGTAATGAAGTCAACTTACAAGGTATATATCACATACATGCTTTGGAGTTTAACCGGTTAAACAAGTTGGTCTGAAAATTTAACCAATATATATACAATACAAAACCAAAAAAAAGAAGAGTAAAATTGAAGTGTTCTAACGAATAAAGTTTTAAAGATAGAAGGGGAAAAGGTGAAAAGTCAAGTCGTAGACAGAGAAGGTGTGAATATTTACTCTATTGTATAATAGACTTAGAAAAAAATACAGTTTGCTTTTTAACAGTTTACAAAACAGATTTATATATCACTATGTATGAAATAGAAAGTAGACATATATTTAGAGAAAATTGATAAATGGGTCAGCTATAGAGCATTCGATAACGAAGTGGTATTCATCTTCAATTGTGTTACATGTAATACACATTCTATCTCCACGTGGAATACAGTGTGGACGATGCCACCTACCGGTCTCAATAAAAAGGTTACGAGAAGAGAGTTATAGTAACCTTGACAACGCTGCAGATAAAGTATTACTTAAATTACATTTTAAATTAAACTAAAGTTAAATGAAACAATTTATTTAGAAAAATGCTAGGTGTTGAATTTTTAATTCAAGCGTTGTTCGAAAACACGGACAAAAGCATTTACGTTACCGGCGCCTTGAGCTAACCAAACTTCAAAGAAGCCTAATAATGATAATAAATGTTGAAGTAACGTAACCCACGATACTTTATGAGGATACAAGTCTGCGTCGGTTTTTAATTTTAAAAGTTCATAAATAATTTTACAATACTTTAAATACTTTAAATCTTCACTACTTTTTTTAAACATTATTTTACCATTCTCTCAGTAGAGTTATATCGCTGTAATTTTCGGGGTTATTGATAGACCCTTTTTTGTGGAGAGAAACAATGTATCATTCGGACCATGTTTCTGGGAAATAGCCTGTCATTAAACAGTGATTGTAAATATGGAATTAAAACAGTGTTCTCATGTATAACATACTCATTAAGATAGTTATCTGGTCCGGCACTTTTACTAAGTTTTAATTGTTTGATACCTTTATTTATCTCTGCTAAGCTTACGTCAGAATCCAGTTCATGGAACATTACTTGAAATTCGTCACGTACAAACCGTTCATTAAAATGCACAATATCTTCGTCAACTTGAAAGAACGGGTCTTCTGGATTATTAACTGCTTTAAAATGTTCTTCAAAGGACGACACGGGTATATCAGGTGATTTTATATGCGCTGACTGCTTCAACATTTTCCAGTAAAGTTTCACATTTTTATGTCTATACAATTCGAAAGTGTTTGTTCTATCGTCTAGGTATCTTTTTTGCATGCTTTAATTGTACATTTAAATCCGATCGAGCCTTTACAAGTAACACTCCATTTTCATCAGATGCACACTTACGGTATCTGTTTAAGAATGATAAAAAAGGTCTCTATATTGACAACATTCGTCTTTAAACCACGGATTATTACCAGGTTGCGTTTTGATAGAAATATCATCATTATGCTGAACGGTAGTTTTAAACAGGTCTTCTGTAACAGTTTGCATTAGTAAGGAAAATTGGGTTAAACTGTCATTTACATCATCACCCGACGAGCAAGTATTGGTAAAACCTGTCAAACTGTTTATTTTATCAACAAATACATTTGCATTTATTGCATTAATAAAAGAGTAAAATAAATAAAAATAAAAATTTCTTTTTTGGTTGTTTTTTTTCCCCCCCCTTTTTTTGCTTGGAATTTAATGCTGTTTTCAACAAGCTAATAAAAACAGTAGGTCATCGTGCTCATTTTTTTCTCGAAAAATGATGTTGAACACACCCACCTTTGCCAACAATTTTGACTTTATTTTGATACTTTCATATTCTCACTTATCAAGTCCTTAAGTTGCAACAACACACTAAACGTGCTAGGTCTGTAAGTTCTGTGCATTAATAGGATGTCATTGCACAAAAGGTTTACACAAAATGTGCAAAACTAGTTGATGAAAAAAGAATCGGCTGTTTTGTTGTGTAAGTGTTCGTGATTTCGAGCCAAAAATATTGATCAAAGATCTTAGAAATTTAAAAAAGAATGTTTGACAGAAAGTTGATTTTTTTCTTATGAAGAAAGGTATGTATACATATTATGAATCCAATAAAGCAAAGAAAACGTATATGCCGCCGTACTACTTTTTATTCTATATTCAATATGAGTTCATGTAGAAAGCCCGAAATACAAAATGCTTTGTCTAAAATCACGAAAATCAAGTGAATTTGCTAATTATTTTTACAAACAGTGGTCAAAAATCCTTACCTATGTTTATTTACTTATATCCAGCTTGTTAAGGGAGGTAATCACTGCGCGAAGTTTGGAAAACGTCTTTAAGAGCATTTTTTTTTTATTTAGCGACCCATTTTCCAACACAAAGGGTGCATTCTTTAAAAATAATTGTAAATGTTAAAAAACGCATATTTTAATGCTCATGAATAGCGAGTTGTTTTAATGTTTCCTACAATAACCTTTGTTTGTATATTTTCCTTACTTTATTTCCGTTTCAATGTATGTTTAAAGCTGGATTTGTATGGCTGACTAGTTACTGTTAATAAACAGGACCAACGTATTTTTTTCAAATATAGCGGGTTGTTGAATATAATCAGGTTTTCACCACAATGGAGCTCCAGGTTTGGATGGAATAATGGACCTATAGTTTTGGTTAGTTTGAAAAACATATCTATGTCAGGATTAAGAAGTCTGCTCCACCGATGAAAGTATATAGATCTATCAAAAAATAATAATTTGAGTATTCAATGACTGCCACTCGCATTATTTTATGTGACGTACGTTTGTAAATACAAAGGAACTGTCAGCGCCACTTTCTTATGATGTGAAAGTGGGTTAATTGCATGCCATTATTTTATATAAGTCTTGATCCTGAGATAGTGATACGATTTATCTTTTGTTTTGAAAGAAGCCCGCTAAACCCCACGTGACGTCATTTCTGACGCACTCAACGTCGTTTGCCATAACAGGAAGTGACCTGCAAGTAGCACACGGTATGTACAGTTCTTTGGATTTCTGTTGTTTAATGTTGATACTGAAATAGACAGTTAATTGTAATTTAGCGGTACCTTTGAATTGAGACTCATCATACACACTTTTTAATCAATACACTAACTTAAAACTCAACGAAACAGAATGTAGCGGTGTCTGTAGCTGTCTTCCCAACTAATGTTGACTTATCCACAATATAAGCTGAAACCTTTGTTGTTCCTCGGTCAATGTTTGAGAATGACACTGCGGTTACTAGATATCTACAACGACTTGTTTTCTTCTTTCAGTCGTGTTTTTCTTCTCTCATAGTGATGATGGAGTATGGTTATATCCACCTAGCCAATGCATTTGCTCAACATAAACCCCCAAAATGTCACAAAAAGGCCAAGTATTTCTACAAGGGTACGTATATATCTTAGCAGTATTTCAACATAAGGAGTTGAAATACACTCTGTCAAAAAATACATAGATCTACGGCCATGGACATAGTTTTCATTAAAGATAGCTGCTATCAAAATTGGAAAACTATGACATTATTTTGCATACTAAAACTCCAAAACAGCTGATTACGTCGACCATACGTGTGTATTCTAGTCTTAGCTTTCAACCATATCTAAAGCTGATTAATTTAGAAAAAGTGTGTGTCTCATCATTTTAAAGTCTCTGCTCACATGTTAGACATTGAAACTGGTAGATGTCATATAAACAAATAGCTGTTCATGTAAATAAAAGAACGTGCCGAGCATTTTTTCATTATTTTGAACAGTTTTATTAGAATGTCCTTTGCACAACGTGTTAAGTACTTATGTGCTAAACAGTAGTATGGGAAAATATCGATTATGCCAAATGTAAGACATCAGAAAACGAAATTAAAATGAGATTTTTTATCTTAGTTTACTATGAAATATTTCGAAATTAGAAACACCCCATACCTTTATTTTTTATTATTCACCTCACACTTTTATTATCGTTGTTGATTTGTGAGTGTAATTATATTGCGTGTTTATATGTACGGTTTATTGCCTGTACACAGAGATGCATTTCTGCCTATTTGTATTGTTTGAATAAAATTTTGAATACTTCAAAAAGTAAAAAAAAAGATCAACCCTAACTATTTACTTTGAACTACATATCTGTCTCTTTCAATACATCTGTACTGTACTTATGTTTTAACTCATTCAGAGGGCGACACTAATACCAATGCCGCAAAACTATCCTGTGAACACAAATCAACAACAACCGGAAATGACGCACTTTTGACTAGCGGTGGAACGCGTCAGAATATGATGTCACGTAAGGTGCTCTCATTCTCAGACGCGGACGCTGAATGTCGTGCTTTGGGTGGATCTAAAACAAGCGACACGTCAAAAATCAAAAGAACTAGACCTCATCCCATTGACGACAGTGTTGTGATTGATATTGACTTGGACAGCAACACAAGTACTGGCAGCAACATCGACGCTGGTAAAGATGTAAGGAGGACCAGAAACACCAAGAAAACCGCTCGTGTCAAAGTGTTTTCACAATTTCTTCGGAAGATGTTATCATGTAGGAAAGAAACTTATGCCAGCCTTGAAATAGACAATCCCGTGTATGAGTCACCAAGTCAGCTTGACGTCGTTAGAGACAATAGTATACACACGAGATGTTCGTCATCATCAGTGGTAGATAATTATTTGTAGCCGTTATTTTGAATCATTATACGCTAATATCTCAATAAACTACATGTATATCTTCTGTACATCATTAACACATGTTACAGTCATGTAATACACTTTCAATTTTCACGTGGAATACGGTTGGACGATGCTACCTACAGGTTTCGATTAACAGGTTATATGAGGAAAGTAGTAACCTTGACCACGATGCAGTTACAGTATTACTTAAACTACATTCTAAATAAAACTGTAGGGTAAATGAAACAACTGATTAACAGAAAGTGATACGTGTTGACTGTTTAATTATTTAATTAATTAATTAATTCCAGTTCTGTATACATAATGTTATCACGCAAACGGTGTTCAAAAATACGAACAAAAGCGTTTTCGTTATCTTCAAAGCATGTACCCAGTATGCAGTATTACGTTATAAAAACAATTGTTCATTCATCCATATAATTAATCTTCATATATTTATTGTCCACAACAACACACGTAAGCTGAGCTATTTATATTATGCATCACTGATTTTATCGAGGTCAGACCTGCTTACGAGTGCATTATGCTGATCAAAAATCGAAAACTGGCAACACTGCAGAATGTAAGCAAAACCTATTGCACAGTACTTAGCTGTACTGATGTATGTACACTATATACACTACCTACACATGTACTGATGTATGTACACTATACACACTACCTACACATGTACTGATGTATGTACACTATACACACTACCTACACATGT
>ENA-OREC01002504-OREC01002504.1-marine-metagenome-genome-assembly--contig:-NODE-2504-length-10172-cov-13.562060_pt1 | contig 10172 bp, 5 predicted proteins | sample MGYA00248626_ERZ508543 | MGnify/ENA primary metagenome ERZ508543 (study PRJEB26211, sample SAMN05518279) | marine metagenome | isolation source: Puget Sound, Washington, USA | host: Bankia setacea...
TGTAATTATGCCCTCAAATTACAACAACAATCTTGTTACTCAGTGTAATTATGCCCTCAAATTACAACAACAATCTTCATTTTATTGAACAACCAATAAAAATACGTCTTACAAATCAACTGGTTGTACCATGTTTGCATAATTTATGTACATTGAAGAAAAGAATGATACAGTTCCAATCCAAAATAAAAGAAGTATTAAACATGCACATGCAAGGACTCAAAATAATGTATAGATGATGTAATGTGTTGTTAATACTATCAATGGGTGAAGTGAAAACTGTTATCAAAAATATATCAAAGGTTGAATGCAAAAGGGTCCAGCATCCTTATTCGATAGTATTAAGAACTTTGCAGTGAGCAATCAATATTGAAAGTTACCCTCATTAGTGGTATGAATGGTTATAGTCAATACAAATACAGATGTCTCCTGTCAGCTGTTTGTACTTAATTAATACATTCCCGGTTTTCAAATTGTTATGTTTGTAAGTGTGTTTAAAGTAAAAAAGTTTGAAATTGTGTCTACATAAGACAGTAAACATGGTAGTTTTCTTTTAAAATATGATGAAAATAGGTACCCAAGGGAGAGCACTCATGCAAATGTACAGAGTTGTCCCTCTAACAAAAAAGAGGGAATTCCCAGGAGTAAAAGTTAAAGCTATTGAAAAAGGAATCAGATAAAGGCGTTCCACATTCACCCCTTGATTCATACATGTTGATTGTTTTGTTTTAAATCTGTTCATCTTGTCCTGTGTTACATACAATTCTGATATTCTGGGATATTTGGGCTATATTGCAATCTTTGGGCTATATTGCAAACCTTTGGACTATATTGCAATCTTTGGGCTATATTGCAACCTGTGCTTGAAGCAGCCAATACAAAAGCTCCTTCAAATGGCTATGGCTGCCTGGCTAATACCTAAAAGCCTCTTTACTCAAATAATGTCGCATAAATATTTAAACGGTTTTCAAGAAATTTAACAAAACACATTTGATGGTTTTGCTGTAGGTTTCATTCAGGTATAGAAGTCCCCCATTATACTAAAATTACAGACAACTTGCAAGATTTTATTTAAACAATCAATATTTCAGTATTAACCTTAAATAAATGGACAAATGTGCTTCTTAATTTCAAGGTAGAAAAACGTATATAAGAAAACATTTTAGCCTGAATGTAAGGAAATCCTAACTTGCAGTTCCAACTTATTTGTATAGATTTAAAAAAAATAATCAGTTTTCTATTACAGATGCAATAATTTGGTGAAGAAGCAACTTCAATTGTTATCTGTGCACACTAGGTCTAAAATGACCAAGACTGCTATAGCTTAATGAGATTTGTTCTTTGCCACAAGGTAAGCTGGCAGTAAGAAAAGTGTGTAAGGAAATTCATCATACCATAGTGTTTTACCTAGAATTCTGTATATATAGAACAAATGTGTTAATTAACTTGCTTGCAAGAATAATTTTTCATTCTCTGTATTTGTTATGGGTTTATATAATAATAAAACTACATATCTAAGCTGTTAAAAATAAAATGAAGCCTTCATAATAGCATTAAAAAAAGGTTTTAGAGTTAAGAAAGAATTAGTTTTTGCAACTGGTTAAGTTACATGTAGCTGGTAGTCATACACACTTAGTTATGGTATCATAAATACAAATAGGTAACATTTATTGTCAGGTGTCATTGTTCTGTACATACTGATTTGGTTTGTAAGGTATATAAAGTGCTGTTTGGGTGGAATAGATTATATAAACTGACACAAAATATGTATATATACTACACAACGTACACTGCCTAAACTTGCACTCAACTAAACGGAAACAAATTAAACGTTTTGCTTTTTGAATTGCTGTAAAGAGACACTAGCATAATGGTGCATGTCCAGAACTGGCACCAGTGTAGTACCAGATTCAAGCCCCACAATTAGCATGTTATACCGCAATGTGGCCACCAAGTCCTATTTATCAGGCATCCTTTATTGTATGGTGCTTATATAGATGTTCTTAAACAGAGAGCATTGAGATTTTGTGTTTAGTTGAGTTTTAAGTTTAGCTGTGTGTTGTGTATGGATACAAAAGCAAATCTGAAATGGTTCCCACTTTAACTGATGTCCAAGAGACAAAACTTATACCACGTGCCCTCTGACATATAACTTTAACAACGACCCACAGACATATAATTTGAAAGACAAAGTCACCATATACTACAATACTGCGTCCAACAATGTATGTACAAGGTGGGAGATATACTCCTCTCTGTTACTTACCATCACCCCTAATTGTGCCTATAGCCAAATAACAAAGAAACAATGAGTGCACACAGCGATCAACAACTTACACATAGCTACACAACAAAACTAACAAAACTCAAACTTATCTTGTAAAAAAACATCTTTTGCACCAAATCGAAGTGATTTCACCAAAATAATATGGAATAATCTGTGTATTTAAGAAGAAGAATTAACTTAGTTGGGGGTATAATGAAATAGTTTTAATTTATATAAAGTCTTTATGTGAAATTCAACTATTAATCTGACAATATTCTCTTTTATTTTCAATTAAAAACAATCATGACAAATAGAATTTGAACATACCAATCTTTGACTAAGTAGCTTATTAGCATTGAGTTCTTTTTCAAGCTGCTTTTCTTTTTCTGCTAGGCTTACTCTCAACTGTTGTTTTATAACACAAGAAGAAAATCAGACATGTAGAAATAACAGGACAATGTTCAAAGCACACATCTGTGGGTTAGCAACACACAAATAGTTCACTGTAGAAGCACAAGAAGTTGTCTGTACATATCTGAGAGTCAAACATAGTCCTTCTAACATCTACACACTTTCACCCACTTATTTAACATCAAGTGTTACAGCTATCACAAGCACACAGTTTTCATCATGCCTAAGACACAACTGATTTGAGTTGTTTGAATAAAGAGACATTGATTTTCAAACTGTTTTAAAAGAAACTTCTAGCAGAAACTTCTATAAGCATGACAAAGAGAAAACTTCTATAACATATACAAGTAAGAAGACAAAAGAGACTAGTTTAGCATATCTACACTCAATGCAACTCATTACATTTAAAACATGCTAAAAATGAGCTATATACCTCTGTGTACATATACGTGAACCTTGTATTAACATGCAAACTGTGCACTATTATAAAAGTATAACTGATGCTTTGTTAACTGTCAGTGTATTGAAACACCACACATATAGATTATATTATAGTAAATAAACTTGATATCAATCAGGGGCGGATCTTTTTCTCCAAGGGGGGGTCCAACTTTACCCAGGGGGGTCCAAAATTACAAAGTACAGTCCCTTTCCACATTCAAGCAGATGTTAGCCGTTTCTATCTGTTTGAACAAATGTTACCAGTCTCCACTTATCGGTTTTGTGTTGTTTTTATAGTACTTATCATTTTTTTCAAGGGGGGGCTGAATCCGCCAAAGTCAATTCAATGTGTGAAGTTGTTGCTCAAACACACTCTAAACATAGCAATGTCTTAGTTCTGATATCTATAGCTATCGTTGTACATGTTGGAACTGATTCTAGCGATTAAAGAACTGTCAAAATGTGAAATAGAAACATTTGTAGCAACTGTGAATTGATCAGTTATAACCATTTCTACATAAATATTATAAGTTAACATTATAACACCAACAGGGCACGAACCACTCACTAAGTCCTATTGCCCTGACCAGGCCCCGTGTTCACAAAGCTTTTCAGAATCAGGATCAAGATCAGACTCAAGTTAAAAATTCTTTTACTATGGACTTTCTTTGAAACCTACTATATTTATTTAACTATTGACTGTTGGTATTTGACAAAAGATGTACTCCAAACAAGACTTCTCGGAATTCTAAGCCTTTTTATGAAAGAAAAGGTAAATTTTATAGTTGCAACCGCTATGAAAATTTGAGCCCACTAAATAACAGGATCAACTTTATCATAGTTAATTGCAGGGTCCGAAGATTTTTGGAAATCCCTGGTAGCCCAGAACTATGTGGCTTTCAAACCGGTTAATATGTCACTTTAATTCATATACTAGTAGCTCCTTAATGATGATAGCAAAACTTGCATTTGTTTCTTTTACTCATTCAACAACCTAATCCTCATGAAAAATAGTAAACCTTTTGTTGCAAATGATGCTATCTATGTGAATGTGTAATATGCATGGATGAAAATATAAGTTGGGGTCCGGGTATTAGGCAAAGGCCAGGGGTCCATTGAGGCTTGAAATTAGTATCTAAAAACACACTCAAAACTGTTTTCTGAACTTTAGTGCGACTCATTTAAAAGCAAACCCTACAGTATGTGATGTTTTAGGCAACTTTCAAAATCCAAACATAACAGACTCTCAAGATCAATTTAAATTATCTAGCTCACTACCTTCTTTGAATAACTAATGCACGACTTAGCTGAGAATAAAAGTTGCTACGCAAGTGAGTGAAAGAAGAATGTCACACGGAATTTAACCCCCCCAAAAAGTTTGTTACTTGTTTTTTTTAATTGTTCGACTTTTGTCGGTTCTGCGTGGTCATTCTTTTTTTTCCGGGGGAAACTATGCAGTTATTGTTATCATTTGCAAGTAAAATCAATAGACTCTTCTACGTGTACATGTAATATGGAGATTGTTAATGTTTGAATAAATGTTAACAATAATTATATATCTATTAAATATAGAACTATTACTGATGTGCAGTGTTCTGCCCAGCTTCTTAAAAGAAGGGGCCCAAGGGCCCATTGGTAACAAAATATGGGGGCCATGTTGAATATATGTGGGCCATAAAAAAAAATCAAAACGAAAGCTATATCTATAACTCACTTTTAAGATAAACACCTAACTTCTTTGCAATTCAAATATCTGTGGTTATATCCCACAGGAGGCTTACATATGGAGAGTTAGTTAGTTTATTGTCAACTTTCTTTCTCACAATACAGACTATCGAATCATCAATGTATGAGTTTTCTAGCAGCTTTATCTTACTTTCAAAAAAACAAACAAAAAACATCAAGATAACTTAACTGTTGAAGAAGTTTGATACACAAACTTTCTTTCCCCGTTTTTCCCCATTTCAAAAAAGGGGCATAACTCTGGAACCCCGGTGTTGAACCTCACAAAACAAATGTCATGCACATTTACTCTTTATAAAGTTCATGTATATCAACTTTCATTTAGATATCTTGACAACTGTGGTATGAAAAAAGCAACGTAAAGACGATTTGTCACCTGTTTTCGCGATGTCGCCGCGGTACTTGAACATAGTCTGGAATACAGACTTTCAAAACTTGACATAACGGAACGCACAATGCAAACCTTTTAATGATGATCAGGTGATCATATGCAGAGTAATTTGTACACGTTATTCATGTTCTACCCTCCACAAGCTTGGATAACAATTTCTTTCTTCGGATAGTATCACACACGACGTGAAGAAGTTTACGATTATTTTTGCAGACCTTATGATTCCTGAATCATACAGTCGTCTCAATCATTAAAGGTTCAGCTCAATTGTTTAAAACATATCCAAAGCTTTCAAGTATGTGTAGCTATCGCAGTTATAATCTCGATCACGTACGTTTTAGGCGGGAAAATGAAGAGGTTTTGGTCGAGCATCAGGAATCATGCATGTTTTCTTTGTGATATCATTATAGAATACTCGCGAGATCTTGAAGTGGTGAAGAGAATTCAATAATCATTTGTTATCAATAAATTGGTTTAGGTATATTAACAAAGTAAAAGGATTACGTATGGAAACAAACGTAGACAGGGCGGATTTCGTTAATTGAACTTCATACATTGGTAAGTTTGGGTATTTGAAGATCAGTGCACAAAGTATGGCTGCATGACTCTTTCTTTTCTCATTAAACACATTTGAAACTCAAAAGGACCAAGTCATAGCCTTTGCAACAACAGACTGTTTGTGGTCAGCAGAATGTGCATGTCTTTTGAACGTGTAGCTTCCCAATTTCTGCATTCATTATCGGTCATTACATTGCTTTTCTTGTGTTTTACAGACAACATGGAAGTCATAAAATTGAGTTCTGATTCAAAGTGAAGTCATTCATACTGATACATACTCTTTCGACCACATTTGTTGAAAATTACGGCTCTTAAACTTTACGCTTTACTGGCAGACTGTTTACTTTCACTTTTGCGGAAGGGTGGGAAGGGGATTCATTTTATTTTATTTCTGGGGCTTTTAGTTTGTTGTCTTGTGTGGTAACTGAGAAGAGGTTGAATTAGCCATTTATAACTTGTTGTTTCAATCTGAGACATTTCTTTGGTGCTGAGCATTGATAGAAATCAAGAGCTGTTCGCTTTTTTTCATCTAGTCAGCCATTGTTCAACATGCGGAAACCATTTCCGATTTAGTCTCAAGAACCAATAAAAACGTCTGTTACAAGCGTGTACCGCGCACCTGCTAATACGCTGACGAATTAAGATTTCGTTATCGGCCATGAATTTCCGAATACCAATATCACCATCATTTATTCAGCAAAAATACGGACGCGCCTGCGGGCCCATCTAAGGAATTATTGATGCGTCATCTGAAAAATATCCAAGGGCGCGCTCTGGGCAAAACACTGGATGTGTATATCCCATATCTCAACATTGTCAAAGGAAAACCATGAACATTTATAAAGATGACTTGAAAACTGTTTGAGAAACTAACTATCTCTATATGGATATGACAATTTCAAAAAGGGGCATAACTCTGGAACCCCTAGGCCGAACCTCGCAAATCATATGTCATGCACATTTACTCTTCATATGTATCGTGCATAGCAACTTTCATGTAGATGACTTGTAAACTGTGGTAAGAAATTAGACAAAAAAACAGTAACGTAAAGACGATTTGTCACTTGTTTTCGCGATGTCGCCGTGGTACTTGAACAGTGAGGAATACAGACTTTTAAACTTAACGGAACTTTTAAACATAACGGAACGCACGATGCAAAACTTTAAATGATGATCATTATATCTTATGCATAGTAGTTTGTACATGTAATGCATGTTCATAATTATAGTGCGTTAACATATTAGGTACTGTATGTGTACACACTAAATAGGACGGTCGATAATGAACAGTTTGGCGATAAAACTGACTCCGCCTTGATATAAGATTTCTGTCTACCCGTTCGTTGATTGGCTAAAGTAACTCGTGTGACTGACGACACGTTATCTGATCTCACGCTTGGAATACGTGGTGTGTAAGATGCTAATGTGTATTGGAAGCGTGTTGACAGATTGTATATGCGCTGCCAGTCAAACTGATACGATTGCAGGGCTACTGAAATCGGATTTTCGACGAGCCCGGCAGGAACAGATTTAAAATGTTGGTTGCCCTGGCATTTTTCTGGTAGCGCGCGGGCTCCGAGCAGTGGTTTTGTCGGAGCTAAATGTACTTTAATCTTATGCATTTTATGTCTTGAACAGAAAATGTGAAATAGTCCAGAAATTATTCATTTTGAAACTGAGCCTGATCTTCATCCTGAACCTGAACACAGGGCCTGGGTTTGTGGGGGTTTGTAGTGGCCAGTGGTTGTGGATGCAGGATGAGTGAATATTTTCAAATATGTAACTTAATTTTCCTTGTATTCCCATCTACTGTAAAATGAATGCTTTTGACAAGGTTTCATACATTTCATACCCTTAAAACCATCTCTTAATGAACTACGTTTCATGTAGTATAAATCTCATGAACAGTAAGTAAGTCTCACCTTGTCTACCTCACTGTGACTGCTACTGTTTGGCACATTTGTGGAGTTCTACAAAGGGCAATATACAATATACAAGATAAATGGTTTGTGTGAATATACTAATGATAGTATGTCAATCAGTGAATTCTCAATGTAATTTGAATTACCCTGGTAAATTGACCCTTACAGTATCTGCATTCATTGTTTATTAACTCCCTACTCTATCCTGCAATTATAATATCTGGGGCCCATTTCATAATCAAGGATTTACCCTCAGCTTAATCCAATATAATTGCTAAACTATATATTTATCTTTTAACATTCCTAATTAACTTGACTGAAAAATGTACAATTTTGCCGTAAATATTTTGGATTGGGCCCTGGCTAATATTATCTTTCTTTAAAGGCTTTTTTTCTTCTTCAATTTCTTGACAGATTCCTGCATTATTTGTTTCATCTTTTTTTCCTATTGTCAAGTTTATACCAATTTATTTTAGTTCCATTGTGAAACAAGCAATTTTCGCTGAAGTAAATTATGCTCATATCTGTTCCTGGAACCAACCAGTACTAAGCAATGAGGGTAAAGTTTCTTGCTCACGGAAACAACGGATGCCTTTGATGGGGCTTGAACTCAAGACTGACAAGTTTCCATTGATTATCAGTCAGACTGCACCATGATGCCCCTCAGCAGACAACATTACCAAAACACCGGAGCAAATGCCATAAGGTTCAAATAACAAAATAATCTGTTTCTTCCTTCACATATAACTGACAGTATCAAATCAAGAATTCACTTTTCACAGTTAATATTGCGGCAAAAGGATACACGATGTTGGAATGCTATTTATCACTAAATAAGATATCTGTTCTCTTTCACCAGACAGCAGCAGAATAATTCATTATGCGCTAACTACCATAAAAACTCCAAGCACAAGCAGCTAAGCAAAATATAGTCAGTGTATTTTTGTTGAAGGTTATAGAAAGTAGTACAAATTTGTTTATAGTATACAGGAAAGAGCACTATTAGACATCTCAACACTAAAAATGCACATACACATGAGTGTTCTCCCTTGTGGGTAGGTATTTTCATCATTCTTAAAAAACAAGACTACCAAATGAACTTTTTTTGTAGAAATGTGCATTCTGATAGCTCTGAAGCTATTTCTATGTCAACATGAACATATATGATTGTCCTCGACATTTAAGGAAAACACAATTTTAAACTTGTTACTTCATACACATAGAAATACCTTCCAACAAGGGAGCTGACTCTTACAACGTAAAATTTCGAAAATAGGGAATGTGTAAATGTATGTTACTGGATAGGAGAACTTACAGGTTGTCCATTACTACTGGCAAGTTCATCCTGTAGTTTCTTCACAAGGTTCTGTTCTTGTGTAAGAGCATCGTGTCCTGTTTTAAGTATGCCGTTCAACTTGACAATCTGTGAGGCGAGGTCCTTGTTCTTCTTCTGTTCACCCACCAAGTCTGTACGTAGCTTTTCCAAGTCCTACAATTGGAAGTATATATACCCCACTTTTATTGTATGAGAACATTGACCAGATACTCCCGAATAAATTACATGGATTGATGCATTACAAAAGAGGTGTTACCTGTGTATACAATGGACACATGTTCTATACTCTGTTGTAATAACATGACAGTCTATTCCACATATTTCACAATTCAACAGTCTGTGTAATGAGTTCACGAGTGTCTGGTCAATGTTTGTATACAATAGCAATAATTCAACTTAATAAAAGAACTATTTACTAATAACAATACTTTTTTATATCTATAGTAAAGATCATTTAATAAACTTAATTTCTACCCCAACCACTTCAAATGTGTTTTATGTCTCCCTAATGCGTTAGTATGTACATTTGCTTCATTTGATCTCTCGTCACTCACCCTTGTTTACCTGTTTTACACAATTAAAGGCAATATTTGTATATATAATGTACTGATAGACAAGTGTGCAATAATGAAAGCGGGAAATTACATGTTTACATGGTATTAAACATTTGCCTAAGATCTTTTACCTGCAATGCGTGTATGCATGAAACAAAATATTTGCATGATATTCCAGTACTAATAATTGTTTTGAGATTTTACTACTGTGCAATGTTTTGTTTCCTTCAGACAAGCTACATAGAACAGTTGCATTCACACACTTATATTAGAAACTTCTGTCTACACACTTACATTAGAAACTTCTGTCTACACACTTACATTAGAAAATTCAGTCTACACACTTACATTAGAAACTTCTGTCGACACAGTTACATTAGAAACTTCTGTCTACACACTTACATTAGAAACTTCAGTCTACACACTTACATTAGAAACTCCAGTCTACACACTTACATTACAAACTTCAGTCTACACACTTACATTAGAAACTTCTGTCTACACAGTTACATTAGAAACTTCTGTCTACACACTTACATTAGAAACTTCA
>ENA-OREC01002505-OREC01002505.1-marine-metagenome-genome-assembly--contig:-NODE-2505-length-10172-cov-10.712036_pt1 | contig 10172 bp, 4 predicted proteins | sample MGYA00248626_ERZ508543 | MGnify/ENA primary metagenome ERZ508543 (study PRJEB26211, sample SAMN05518279) | marine metagenome | isolation source: Puget Sound, Washington, USA | host: Bankia setacea...
GTCCTGCCTGTCCTGTCCTGTCCTGTCCTGTCCTGCCCTGTCCTGTCCTGCCCTGCCCTGTCCTGCCCTGTCCTGTCTGCCTGCCCGCCTGCCCGCCTGCCCGCCTGGGGGGCTTAGATACTTTCAATATAAGGACATGGTTGTGCAAAATAAATACCGTACGTTGTTTGTTTTGTTTTGTTGCCACATAAACACATTACAAGAACAATATCTATTTTCAACCACTTTTATGATGGTATTCTTTATTGAAGAACATTATACACCTACTTGACGACATCTTCAATTATCTGCCACGTAGGTTCATAATTTATGATTCGTGTCATTTGCCGTTTGTTTCAAATAATTGCCTTCAATGTAATAACCATTACACACAGTTATATTTCACTACAATAGCTGGCAGTTATATAACCCACTGTGACTGACTGTTATATACATTTGAAAAACAGTTTTGGTGAAACAAATAAAGGTATATAATAGGCAACTGACAGCCTTCTTTGTAGAATATTAGATATGTTTTACCATTGGATACAACTGTATTATATCTAGTTGCATAATCAACACAAACTGTTTTATCTTTTTCGTATTTCATTAAAGAACGCATCATTGTGTCTACTAAAAAACTTTGTAAACAGATTAAATATTTGTAATCTGCTTTTATTATTTCGTTTCGTCTAAATTCATTATTTAAAGTGTTATCATCAATGTTTTATAATTGTTATCGTGTCGCTTTTTTATTTTCTTTATTGACATTGAACAGCTGTTACTTGCATCATATATTTGCAAACTCTTTCATCTCGTTTATCGACAGATTGTCCAGTAATTAGTGTATAATCCCCAACCTTTTATTTGCTATTGCCTTTTTAAATAACAGATGTGCGAGTAAACAAAAGATTTATTTTTTTAAAGTGAATAACACGTTTTAATGACTACATAATAGACTTGTTTACACACCCGAGTACACCATTTGCCGTGATGTCAACGCGACATCTATGTTCCTCTTTGCTTGTAATATCATATCTGAAATAGACAGAGCACACACTACAACACTTGACAAAGGGAAATAATAGAGAGCGACCCGTCTGAAGAGCATAAACATGGATGTGTATAGCCAATGAGACGCATTTCAATAACCAAAACATGACTCGTGGCGATGCCTTATCTTGGTTAATATGAGATCAAATGTACGTTCTAAATACATGACAAGATGTTGTATATACTTTATCAGGAGGTGCTTCATTGTTACCTGCAGCCATCGGTGCTCATCATTAAGTAGTGTGGAGTTATATAGCATATAGTAATATGAGAGTCTTGTCAATGAGGAAAATACCCATAAAAGCGGGTTAAAATACTAACATACCATATAGTTGTGTATTGGTATTTTAAAAGTTTGTTCTTAAACGTGTAGCTTTTGTTGAAATCATAACAGGTAGCCGAATAGTTTACAGTTTTGTCTCAACCTTCGATCCCAAAAGTGTGGGCAACAAAAGAACCTTCGAGCCAGTTTTAAGATAGGTTGTCACTTAAATAAGTATTTCAGATAGAACTTAAACATTTGTTTCTGATTGTCTGTGCTAATGGTCAGGAACTGTAGTTATGTTCGCATTGGAAAGTCTCTTATTTTGATTAGAAACTTATCGGAAACATATACATTAGCCTAGACATTTACAGGCATGTACGTGTAAACACATTTAAATGCTTTTTTTTAAAAAGTATACAGCATGTACGACCATGTACTATATATACTCATTTTTTATAAATAACTAAATGGTTTAACATATATTATATTCCAAAAATATATATATATTCAAATATATGTAAATAAATACAATTTTGTAAATACATGACGCTAAAGTATGCACATGTGTTATAAATTAAGCTGTGACCTTACTAAATGACCTCAGTGAGGTTTGGTCTGCTTTCCTGAGAATCATATAGTACATGTATATATAATTCATTGTGCATTATAAACATGTACATGCGGTTTCTAATTAATAAATAAAACCTAGCTGAGGGAGAGAATACACCTTGGTAGAAAAACGGGTACGATATCTATGACAATAACAAGGGTAGACCTGTGTAGGCGTGTTTACGCTCGCGCCTGGTTGTTCTTGTCTGTAAACAATCTCGCAATGGCCATGCTGAACTAAATCAATACATAATGGATAAAAGAAACGCTTCAGTAATTAAGTTTGTCATAGCAAAGTGAGCTGATAATATTACATGTATTGATCTTTGTGGGTATTTTATAGAACTGGAAACACTGCGATTTCTATTCTTGTGAGAATCGGTTAAATGTCACATGATCGTGCACCTGAGTTCAGTTACTAGTACAAGGTGTTGTTACAATAACAATCAACATATCGTAAGCAAACTCAAGATAATAGCCTGGAAGAAGGAATACGCTCTACACTTGGTTCATAGCAACGACAAACGCTGGACACACAGTACAGAGTGTGTTCAGGTAAATAAGCTGAAGTCAAAGAAGATTGTCAATCTTCAATAGTATATGTAGATACATTGATTATGAAACTAACACTATATTACTTTACTCGAATGTGTACGTACTTATACGGGTATAGTTTAGGCCTACGTTAGTCCATATTGACGGTAAATGTTGGTGAACGCTTCACCTATCACATAATAACAACTACCGTAAACTCATCAGTTGTACTTGCCTACTACCAAAAACATGTTATTAAAAAGTTCCCCACGTTGATTTAGTCGCTTCTTTCGTTAATCAGCTAAACAAATATCTTACTCGAGTACAATTTGATCAATTACATACTTTAGTGCCTGCCTAATTACACGGAGAAGTCTAAATACCAGCAGATAGTGAAGTCGATAGTATATAAATAGTTTGTCGCTGATTCATCAATTTGCAAATTTGCTATTTTCAATTAAATATTTATCTTTCATATCTGTTTTCTATCTACGCGAATGAGATAGGGTGTATCTTTTAAAAATCGAAAGAAGAAAAGTATACACACATCAGGATATATTTTGCTTCCAAAACATTAAATGGACGACCGCAATGTTAGTGAACACAAAAGTTGAGCTTGATCCCCTTATCGCAGGTGCAGACTTAACTTGAGCCCGTTAACAGGATCAAATATGTTAGTGAACATGGGGCCAATGATGCTGCCGCTGATGATGAAGCTGGTGGTGGTGGTGGCTGTGGTAGGTTAGATGACAATGTCGATGATGATTTAGTTGATTCACGAAGTCAAGGTTGGGTTATTCAGGTTTCTCATAGCTGACATTCGATACTGTCTGTAAATTAGGGTGCGTGTATGCCTTATACTTGTTTATTACCTGGGCGTTCACGTGACTAACTACAATCACGATTACGTGCCTAACACTCGTCAGCTTTATTGTGGAGACCCAGTTTACTTAGTCATATTTCAAACCTGCTTCATAGATAATTCAGTTGTGTTTTGTAAATACACTTAATATAGCAGTAAAACATAATTTACAAACGACTACATTTCAGTTTAATGTATTTTGCCGGTTCTCATCGGCTTGCAATAAAACGTTGTAGATCTTTATTTCATAATAATCTAGAGAACATAGGTTATGTAGTTTGTGTCACCAAGCAGCACTAGAGACGATCATTTAAAAACTCATTGATTCGCAGTGTACTTTGTAACACGCAACAAGAAACATGAACCATTTAATAGCCAACAATTCATCAATTTGGTTTTGTGATATCATGTAAAGGAATATCCAAACGTTCAATACAGTCAAATACATAAGAGAAGATTTGATCGAAAACAAATATAATTGTTCCACTTTGTTTTTGTGTTAATGTCAAATTGTTTTTGACACATTACGCCAATGAGGCAATTGCGCTTCCCATCTTATTTCGGATTCGGGTGACCATCTTGGACGCAATCTTGAATTTATCGAAAAGTTTTTCTATTTTAATTTACAAAATCTGATTAACTTAACTGTACATTTTCTTAAATATTGCAAACTAGTTCAACAATGGATATTCGTGTAAATAATAAATAAGCTATGAAGTGTTGAAGATATTGACTACAATGTATTGAAAACTTCAAGTGAACATATTCTAAACTGATAAACATGATTTTAATATGTGCATACTGCATACAAGGTTGTTAGAATGGTTCAACAAGACAATTTCAAACCAATAATCTAAATGAGATCTAACTTTTTAATGGTTTGAAATAGAATTTCTATTAAAAATTTACTTTTTTTACCATAATGGCGGCCATTTTGGATTTGGATTCTTAATTATCTAAAATGCATTAAAAGCTAAGGTTTATCATCGATTTATTTAGTTTTAACTGACTGTCAACTCAGCGTAATCGAATGAAGATTTGACACCAATCTGTAATGGGAATGTCACCTTGTCTGTTGACACGTAGGCGAGTTTAGATTTAGTTATAACTAGTTATTTGATTATGGTACATTTTAAACAGAATTATTTTAGCATCAATGTACATGTACCTATCAAACACAAACACAGTTACAGAGTGTGGTTGTCCTTATACAGCCGCTATAGTGACGGTTAACCATTTGTTTTAATTTTTGAGAGCCATATTTTGAAAAGTATTGTTCCATTCGGAGTCATGAAACAAATCAATATGACAATGTACCGCCTCCTCGATAGCCAAGTGGTAGAGTGCTGGCTTCAAGTGCGGGAGGTCCCGGGTTCAATCCCCAGTCAAGGACCGCGTCATACCAAAGCCGTTATATAATCGGCACCAGGAGTTCCCTTGTTTAGCACTGAACATTCAAAAGGGAAATACTGGCTCTTTCTCAAGAATTAAGACAGGAAAATTAATTTAATGGATAAAATCTGGGATAGAAAATCCTTCGAAGTCGGAGGTCGTGAGTTCGAGCCCCAACAAAGGCCCCCGTTGTTTCCTTAAGCAAGAAACGTTACTCTAATTGCTTTAAGTACTGGTTCGTTCCAAGCACGGATTCGAGCGTGATTTATATAAGCAAAAAAATGCTTGTATCACACTCGAACTAAAATAAATTAGTATAAACTAAGCTGTGATTAACATCCAACTGGATGGCGGCCATGTTGGATTTTGCCCAGATGGCGGCCCATTGTACTAACTTGACATTCGATCATTAAAACAACATCTTAATTGAATTCCTCAACCATGAAAACCACTAAAATTGTGTATCATTTACTAGTTTAGCCCTCAAAGTTGTATACATGTTATTTACATCCAACTGGTAGGCGGCCATGTTGGATTTTGCCCCATTTGGGCTAACTTGACCTAAAATCATTAAAACAACATCTTAATTAAATTCCCCGACCATGAAAACCACTAAACGGTGTATCATTTATGAGTCTAGCCATTTAAGCTTTATACTTGTCATTTACATCCAACTGGATGGCGGCCATGTTGGTATTTGTCAAAATGGCGGCCCATTGGGCTAACTCAGATCATTAAACAACATCTGAATTTGCTCCCCCGACCCTATATACCCCTACATTGATGTACCATTCACGAGTTTAGCCCTTTTAGCTTTTAATCTGCATTTGGCATGTCATCCGGATGGCGGCCATGTTGTATTTTGCCAATATGGCGGCCCCATCGGGTGCCCGTCTTGGCGCCCATCAAAAATCCAAACAGTATGACATGGACGACCTCTGGGCCAAATTTGGTGCTTTTGGAAGAATCTGAACCAAATATCCCTAACACCCCTGACTATAAATCAATAGATGTTTTTGCTTTTATATGACATACAATTATAAAAGCAAAGAAAAGAGAAGAGAAGTGGGACTTGTTTTAAACTAGAAATATTGATTGTATTAATAAATTGCGTTGTCGGGTTTGGTTAAGTGACCTGAAAAATTGTGATTTGTATTTGGTTGATTAATATTATACAGAAGCTGATATAAAACCATTATGTAGTGGTCTTCATTGTAGCGTATTACGCATGGTCTATCTTAATGCATGAAGTTGGTCATCTAGCTGTTTGTATGACATTCATCCAGCTGTTTGTATGACATTCATCCAGCTGTTTGTATGACATTCATCCAGTTTGTATTACATTGACTTGTACAGAAACACACTCCGACAAAAGAAGAAATGCCGTATTCAAACGACAGCACGGATAATACTCTTTTAATTTGATTGGACAGAGTGTGGTGTGTTGTGACTGCCCGATGGAAATGTAAGTTTAAAGCAATGAATTAGTAATTAGAATTGACCCACTATTTAGTATTCGTCCAGCCTATATAGAAAGCAACGTGATTTAGTTATAGGTTAGGTAAATGTAAACTGTTGATTTAACTCAGCCGCCACTTAAAATGCATGTTTTGTAATTAAGAGCATTTCAATGTTCGACGTGTACCAGGCATGTGATTTAAATGTATTTTTTGTCGGTAATAAATGCAGTGAGGCAATAGAGATTTAGCGTTTTGTATTAAGTGAGATATCCCCCTGCTATCTGTATCATTACCCGTTACAGAAAGTGTTATAAAACAAATTAAATCAGTAATTGACATTTCAGCTGTGCCCTTGTACTTATTCTGGAGATATTTAATTTGTTAGAGAACAACTTGTGAGATGGACAAGCAATGGTTACATAATGTGCAATAAAGTTTAACTCGACATTGTATTATCCGTACCACATTGAACGAAGACTGGGTACCTGTCATCTATTTTCTACAGGTAAAGCTTCAATATGTGTTGAGGAGTGCAGTTGCTGTCAAGTCACGAGCTCTATAATAAGTGACGCACATGCTGTTTAACAAACGAACTCACGAGTGTCATGATATTCACTACGAAACTAAAAACAAATAGTAAGGCATGCTATTTAACTATGATATGTCCGAATGCTGCATTATACTGAAATGATATGCGTCCGATCCGAATATTGATCCTTTTTCTAATTTATTGAACTCGAATAAATAAAAACCGATTACAACAAATGCGTATTCGGTCTACGTACAGAGGTCTAAGAACGAGATTTAAAGGAAGGCAACGCTATAGTTCGCCACGTCTCAAGTATGGGAGAATGTGATAGTTAACCTACATAGCCACTTGTAACGTTCTTTATAAATATGTCATAGAAGTATAATAGAGGTAAAACGACACCCTTTTGACTAAAAATACATTTATTTGTATCAGTAGTTATTTATAAAATATAACAACTGATATTTTGAATTGAATCTGTCAACTGATACAAAATATAAAAAAAACGCGAAACGAAACGTAACGCGTTTTGGTTGAATTGCTAATCTACGGCGAAATCAATCATCACACATTGCATCAGTACACACAGAATATAACTTATGTTTTTTACATTACATATATACGAAATAGATACATAGCTAGATATTTTCGAGCGCATATTTGTATTCCTAAGACTGCTCAACAGTACCGACAAGAGAGTCCTTTCCAAGTTTTCTACTGAAAGAAGATATGCACTTTTACGTTGTTTGTGTAACTTTAACGTCAAGTTATGGACATACTTAGTAAGTGCGATGAACATTAAGAAAGCAAAACACACATATCTCAATCAGAGATACAAAATAAGAAAACCAAAACGATGAAAAGTAAATTCATACAATACAACTGAATGATTAATAAATAAAATTACCAATACCAGCGTGCTAAATGTATAATTTGTGTCTGCGTTGTAGGCCTCGACTTTAACCAAAACCCGTATTAAATGTATATTTAAATATTTGCTTACATATTTTTTATCTACTCTGCGTACCATGTTTAAAACAAGGCATCTCCTCTATACAACTGTCCATACTAAGTTTGTACAAGGTAAGACATACTGACTCAGAGATGGTTGTCCACGTATCGTGCAGATACGGGTGTAGTTTACTGTTAAGAGGACTAAAGCCATAAATAAACACAATCACATTTACTTACGTCCAGGAAAAATCCACAATAGAAAAGCAACAGTTGCCGCCATTGCAACTGCTTTAGACTTTTTTTTAACCAAAGTTAGCATCCTGGTTCTTCTGTGCTTGACTTTCACCTAAGACACTTTTCCACTGTTAATTACACAAACGTCTTAAGCGTAATTCCGTTGATGTTCGCGTGACCTCTGTCAGTTTCCTTTTAACAGCGCATCACTTTTTACCAATATCCTTTGTGACACTTCAATGGTAAAATGGGAAATAACGAGAGCCCACGACTGAATGCGTGCTGGGTAGAATACTCGGTCGACTAGAGGTGTGTGTTTTAAGCTGTTGGTTGGGTATATCTGTAGCTATGACGAATGTACGATGATGCGACATTTGATTCAGGAATAATTACAAAATACACTAAAGCAGTACCGTTAATAACTCATACCAGTCATCAGTTATTTATTCTTAGTTGTGTATAACCCTCTTCAGTCAATAGTTAACTAAAAAGTATATTGCTGTTTAGTTTGTGGAGTGTTAAACTTATCCCAGTTAATGTCAACTATATAAAGGTTGTTATATTAGACCAGCAGCCAAATGTTGAAAAATATAATGCACCGATGGAATATACGGACAAATGATATATCAATGGAAAGAGAAATGCCCGAATTTTCGTAAAAGTGCAGTCATCAAAGTCGGTGGTGGTCACAACTTTTAAAGACCTTTTCTATAGTTTGTTTATTTCCGACATTGTTTTTATATTAACATATATAGCAGGAAATTTGATGCCGAATTCAACAAGCTAATAAAAAACAGGTCACCGTGCTCGTTTTTTCGAAAAATGATGTTGAACACACCCACCTTTAATTGCCAACAATTTTGACTTTAATTTGGTATTTTCATATTCTCAAATATCTTATCAAGTCCTTAAGTTGTAACAACACACTAAAACTGCTAGGTCTGTAAAGTTGGTGCATTAATAGGATGTCCTTGCACAAGTCTACACAAAATGTGCTAAACTAGTTGATGAACAAAATAATCGATTGTTTTGTTGTGTAAGTGTTCGTGATTTCCGGTATAAACCCTGTTTATGCAGCGCTATCATCGCTTTGATTACGGCTGAAAAACAGCAATACAACGACGATGTGTCACCTGTTTTTGCGACGTCACCAGTCACATCATCGCCGTGTCGAGAACTCTTCATCCTACGAGCCAACATGGTTGTGTGGTACTGAGTTAAATGTTAACGTTATCCTCACCACACCGCTAGCCCTGTAATTAGTTTTACAACTGTATACATAGAAAGACGACACTGGTACTAAGGGAGGGTACTCTACCAGCGGATTAATATCGTAATGTTGATAATTTACTGCGCTTTTAACAAACTACTTCGAAATAGAAACTAAGTTATGGTCCCACATCTGTAGATTAAGTATACTTAGTGTAGTTAACCTGTAACTAACACGTCCTGTTTATTTTGCGAAGTACTATCACGTATGGACCAATTTTCTGTCATGTACATGTTTTGTCTAATTACTAGCAGTATGATATTATCGAGACAGTAAGAACAAGAGAATGAAATGACATTTACCGTTCATTTCAGCCCTGCTAAAATTACAAAGTCGGAAACGACAGATGAGTGCGAATTTACAGAAAATGAGTGTTCGAAAATAGAGAACGAAGGTACTGAGCATAAAAAAGATCAAGCAAAATATAGCTTTATACACAAAGACACAACACAGATTTATTTTGAAACTATTATTTTTTCAGGCACTTTAATTTGGAATTCTATTCCTGAATACCGCATACCGAAAGCAACTCACACGCAATTACAATGATGTATAGGCTCGAAATACGCATGTGATCGCAGACACACACAGAGTAAGCTCGAAAATGTTGAACATGTTCAATAATTCTCGTCGAATGCCTGCGATTAACCCATACGCAACATGCACGCTACGTACTCACCATGTCGGCAACTCATAAGTTATGAACACAACTGACACGCAACTCGGGTGTTCAGCATGTAACTCGCACGCAACTCGTACACCGATGATCGCTGACACGAAAGGCTGTTTGAGGAGTTTTATTGTCACTTTTAGGGTCACTTCATCTGATTTCTTGGTGTTTCAGCATGTTGACTCTTCATCAGTACGCGTCTCATACGAGTCTCATTTGACGATCATCCAATCCCAGTACTGAATTGGGAGATCATAATTTCAGTTTGCAACCCGCAAGCAACTCACACATAACTCACACCCAACTCTCACCCAACTCCCACCCAACTCTCACCCAACTCTCACCCAACTCCCACCCAACT
>ENA-OREC01002506-OREC01002506.1-marine-metagenome-genome-assembly--contig:-NODE-2506-length-10170-cov-12.297236_pt1 | contig 10170 bp, 6 predicted proteins | sample MGYA00248626_ERZ508543 | MGnify/ENA primary metagenome ERZ508543 (study PRJEB26211, sample SAMN05518279) | marine metagenome | isolation source: Puget Sound, Washington, USA | host: Bankia setacea...
AATACAAATAAACGTGAAGTGTGGTTGTAAAACAAAGAAGCCCCGTCGTTTTTATTCTCTTACACTATATGGTTATTACTGAGCCTATACTCAGAATTATGTCGTACGTTTTTCTAGTGAACAGTTACGAGTTAGGTTTTAACGGCGTTATAATTGTCTGACAGGCTATAAACTGTCGTCACACGAGCTGTCTGCAGGTGTTGGCAATTTGCAATGGATAGAAGATTCTGATAACATAACACACGTTTAGTATGTGTCTTCGTTACCATTTTAACGTGCTAACCTTCATGTCGATAAGCTATATTATGTGCTAACCTTCATGTCGATAAGATATATTATTTATTATTTCTCGTCTTAGAAAACCAGAATATAACTTACACAGAAGCAATAGTTTATATTTTATAATTATATTTTAATGAACTACATACAGTTTTTACTTTATTGCTCATTCGTTAAAACGTTCCCACGGGTGTAAAATCAAGCATTGCTTAAACGAACACTCTTTGTACAATGACATTCAACTTAAAATAGTTTAATAGCAAACAGAAACCTACGGAACGTGCAGCTTTGAAATAAAGATCCTACCCGTGAATCTTTTATAAATAGGTGAGTAGGAAATATAACTACGTAACTGTGTCATAATATGGAAACTCCTAAGTTGTTGGAGGAACGAAGTGCAACCGTAATTAGAGGAAAGTAGAAAGTTGGTTCAAACTAGAAATAGAAATCGTAATTAACAAAATACAAGCAAACAATTATGTAATATAGCGTAGCATGAATACAGTAAGTTTTTTTTTACAATAAGTAACCATTTACTTCCAGAAACACAAAGTTATCAAAATCCGTCATTTTTATTTTCCCGACACTGCATATGGCTTTTCAAAAGAAGTGTTTAAGACTGATTTCCTACGATACCTTGAACATACTTTTACAATTTCGTGAGATCTCCATGTCTATGAAAACCCGTCGATATTTACTATAGAAATCACCTTGACAATTCAGTTACTGTTTAAACACATGTTATACAAACTAGTGTGTATTTTATTACTTGTTCGACAACAGATTGCTTTTCATAACCTTCAAAACATAAACAGTGGGTGAAGGAAGATTCAAAGACATTAAAACATCGCTCTTTTTGTGTGGTCTGTGGCCTATACAGTTTTGTTCATAAACATCGTTAATTCTCTTTTACTATGTACTCATATAACGCCCTCTCGGATTTGTTCTTGAGATGACCTTTCACAATTCCCACTAAAGTACATATAGCTATTCAATGCGTGCCTTCAACACCATTGCATAGCGCGTTCCTTTAAAGCGACGTAAGGTCAATGTCTGCGAAACTAAACAGATATGGAAGGACAAATGCATGACTAGTTTCCAGATTGTTATGTACTTACGTGTCTAATATAGAATGAACGTACATAATAGATACTACATCTAGTGAAAACAAGATCTCACGGAGAGTTCCTTCCTCGTAAACTACAACCTGCAAAATCCATAACGATTTAGAGCTTGTCTTTAAAAATCAATTACTGTTAATAGTCGTTGCAGATACAGTCTTTGAGACACACCTTTCATGTGAGATAACTCAAATCTGCCTTCATTTCCAACCAGAACAGTGTGAAATGGTTCATGTAATACATCCCCCTTTGTTATTTGACCTTTGTGCATCATTAAGTATAAGTCTTCAAAAGAACACAATCGTAAATCCTTTTTGTGAACACTTTTGTTTTGCGGTTAGCGTGTTAAATGGTTACTTTATAACGACATACATACAGAGCTTAACTTAGATGAAGCAGTTAAGAGGGATAAAGACGAACTATATTTATTAACATGTTTGTTTCAAAAAAGTGCGCGTAAAGCTGATCCACTGGATATATTGGCAGTCAGTGTTCATGGTCGTTTGTGGGAGGTAATTATGTTGCATTCTTGAAATAGTCTACCGCAGTTTGGAAACTATCAATGAATTTTAACGCCTTCATGAATACCAGTTATGAATATTTGAACATCAAACATGATTAAGCCTTTGAGTTGAAAATTGATTTAAAAGAATGTTAAACTCATTCTTACTTGTATTACGTTTTCAATGTTTTAAAATGTATTCTGATTACCATCGGTAGTTGTTACTATGGTTTTAAGCAGTGCAATTATACACGGTCTCACACTAACTATGGTTTTTAGCAGTGCAATTATACACGGTCTCACACTAACTATGGTTTTAAGCAGTGCAATTATACACGATCTCACACTAACTATGGTTTTAAGCAGTGCAATTATACACGGTCTCACACATCACTAGTTCATAAACATGTATACTTATTCATGAACACAATATCAATATATAAGACCTGTTCTTCAATCTAATAATATTGTTTACGAGCTCGTTTATAATCATTAATTTAATAAACATTGATACACGTATAATCTACGAACCTAACTTGTTAGAACACTTGTAGAGATGTGTTGAACGCGGTATGTCCAACCTGTCAGTGGTAAGATAAATTCTCTTATCTAACTAACATACACCATGTAGTAAGTAAAAGGTTAAAGAACGGACAAACAATTAATATTTCAATGATTTTCTGTCTGTATCTTAGGAAAGCTAATAAACTATACTTTCGGAAGATCCATCAGTATGTCAAACAGTCAAATAGAGTTACATATACTGTGCTTTGAGCATCCATCACGTAAAAATAATCGAGTACATATACTGACACGACTATAAGCATGGAGAAGAAAACTTCGCTTAGGAACGAGATACATTTAATTCCAACAGTAGTAACTCTTTTTGCGTAGTTTGCGTAGTTTGCGTAGATAACGCTGTCTTTCTAATGCTTTGAACATTTAACATTGGTAACATTTCTCATAGAGTGAGCGAACATTAACTGAAAGCATCTGCATATCTACTTGCTGAAGCAAACTGTAATGAATACGAGCCTGGAGCCGACATACTTAAGTTGTATTATTAGGCCGAATCTTGAACGTTTTGGTCTATTTCCCCCACTTAACCATCTCATCATTTTCCCTTGTTGATACGTGTTGACATGGATGTGTTAAAATGACAGTATCTACGTAGATTCGACGAGTTGGTAACATTGTACTACATACATCGATCATCAGTTCTATAACAACGGACAAAGTGAAGATTTCCTTGTGAGTTACAGACGTCCGTTTTGACACAAATATTTTCATCCCATCCCAGAGTAAGGGTGAATGACCAACACCAATATACAATGGGATAATTACTGCCTTCAAATCTCAACTACATACATTTACCTCTCAACACTACAAACTTCCCCCGAATGTTTAATGTGTCACTTCCACAGTCAGTGTACAGTAAATGTATATAATAGTAAGTTTCCAAGTGTGTTTATGTAATGCTTCTGTATAACTGATGAAATGATTATCAGAAGTGAGCCTCCGCTTACCTTTTTGTTGTTTGTTTTGTTTACGGCTGGCCACTTGTTTATTTTTTATGTCTATATGGACATTCATTTGTTTAAATTGTTTGTAAAAAGAACATAAATCTCCATGTTAAATTTGCCTAAAACGGGCCACATGTAACAGAACAGAAATTGTATAACACAAGCCGTTGTTGTTTATGCAATTAAGTTCCACAGACATGTTATAACAGCTGATGAAACAAACAGGACCACTTCCGGTAAACACGTTTATGGTTACATAATGGTTACGTCTGGAAATATACCATGTTATACCAGCAGTATACCCAGGGGTTCTTATATGTTCAATACTTAACTCTGAAAATCATCTATAAAACACGTGTTTAACTGTACTCATAAAGGATTGCTCAAAGTTGGCAGGTACACTGAGCTCTTGTCAGACTTTGAAGTGGTGGATTCGTCAGTATCATTTAAATCGCTTCGTTTGTCGACTGCCATAAATTAGTTTAGAAAACGGTCAGTCAGGAAAAGCCTGCAGTGATAATTGTCTGGTTCACAATTTTCTTTCAATGAATTAAACACAACTTATACGCCTGATAAAACGTGTTGATTGTTGGCTAGAAGTAGTAAGCTTTCAGAGTATGCACGTTCTTGTGTAAAGTAATGTCATCTGCTTTAAATGACTTCCAGTAGTTCATCTAATTCATACATTACATACAGAGTTTGAATAAATATACAACCTGATAGCTCGTCAACCCAAAGTTTGCTAACTTACCAACTGACAAACGAAGTAGGTCTAAGAGGTCTTAAGTTTACTAACTATATACTTTCTCTTGCTCTTTCTCCTCCCATTCAGTGCGCGTGTGACCCGAGAACATGTAAAATTCGGTGCTTTTAATGGACACTAAAACATATTACAAATAACAAACCTGACACGACCCAGTCCGCCCATACTGTTTCCATGAGGAAATGATCGCCTGAAGTTGGCTTACTGCTTTTCATCGTGAAATAACGCTTTAAAGGTATCTACGTTTTAGAAACCATACAATACTCACAGTGTTTGCATGACCCGAGTGTGCTTGTTTCAGAAACTATTAAACGGTATCTAACTAACTATAAGCCACGTAATAAAACACATATCATAACGCTGTTTAACCAATAACTATATCCTCAATAAGCATGGCATATCGTAACAAAACTCGGAATGTATATATTTACTTAATTAATCTTTTCATTAACCTACATAGCGTATGCGATATAGAGGATTATCGTGTTAGCGTAATTAAATTAGCACTTACACCGACATACATACAAATAGGTGAGAGGATTCGGGGAAATTAAACTGGCATCAACCGTCCTATTTATTGTCATTGTTAATTTGACCCACGGCTTTTTTAAAATGTGAATCAATGATTCCTAAGACTAAGTAAAAAGGAAAACGCTAAACATAGTGATTGTCTCAAAATACAAATAAATAAAGTTCCGTGCGTAATGTACCTGACTGGAGAGTGAAGTACAGTAATGTCTTAGAATTTGTATGAGTTGTCCATCAGTCGAAGTATCGCTGCTTATTAGTATACACGTTCTAGGCCCTCCTTCTGCTATTAGACTCAAACTACACTACTGATATATTATGATGTCTGAAGGTACTGACTGTTTCATTTTCGGGTGTGTTACCACAATTACATATCTGGTGCTTCTTGGCTATGGAAGACACTTGTTATTTACTCCTAAAACACATATGATTGTTAAAGCTCAGTCCGGTTTCTTTGACGTCTCTCAAAAAAAACCTCACAGTTAACGACTAGTTTAGCTTCCAAGGTAATATTTAGGGGGAAGGTGTTTTTACGGATGTTTGTTAAACAGCCTCAGAATCAGTTAAAACAGTCTTAATTCGGGTTTATTGACTCTTTAACAAGCAGGTTGTGACGCCAAACAAAAAACCACAAGACACCGTTGAGAGCTATGTGACAATGTCTAGTGACAACATGTTGCCAAACCATACGACCCATTGATGTAGGAGTGGAGGTGAATGTAATAATGTTGCTATGTTTCCTGTATTGTGGATTGTTTTACCTGTATACAACATGTGAAGGAACGCGTCTGCTTTTTCGATAAACAGTACCGCGTTATTAAACAAGTATTGAGCCGTTAAAAGATGATTGATACTGACAATTGAATATCCATGTTTACATTCTAACAGTATACACGGTTTTGCGAAACTTGTTTAAGTTCTATGTTTACTCCTATAATTACAAAACTATAGCAGCTAATCGGTATCTGCTCGAGTTAATAAATAACAATTCAATGTCTGTTTTAACGCATTTAATGAACAGTTTATCAGTTTATTTCTGTGTACATCATCTTTAAATGCGTTCGTCTATCGCTTGCATATTTAGCTTTAAAGAATCCTTCAAAATTGAGTTATCACATTGGCTGAAATGTAGCCCAGTATGTAACGCGGAACGGTACACGTCACCTGTGTTTCCAATTAAAAGCTATTCTCAGTATTTATTGACTGCTTGTTATAGATGGGCGGATACATGTTGGTTAATTTCTGTTTTTTGTTATTGTTTCTTGGCAGACATCTGCAACTCAATCAGTGATATATTGCAATGACGGATGCATGAAGGCGGGGTTCTAACTATATTATGCCACGCAATTGGTGTTTCGCCAACTCCTCAAAATCAGTCACGTGCCTAACGTAAGCTTATGTTCAGCATCTCTTGAGTTTACAAGTTTTGTAAACAAAAACAAGTAATGAAAAAGGAAAACAAAACCAGAACAGCAAACATTTGACGTGTGGTCTAGAAACACGATTAAAGTAACGTCTCCTATAAAAACCAAATACAACATCTGATGAGAGCTCGCTAATTGACATCATTTTACACAGGCTAGTATACACATTATTTATAAACAAAAGTTACATGTTATTTTTTATTAAAAGAATGCAACTGATATAAGGCTTGTTTGATTGATTTAAACACGCAAGCGTTTAAAACACCTTAAATCGAATGAGTGTGCACCATTTCTTTTCCAATGGAACTTGTCCTTTTGTTTTTTCCCATCAGTGTTTCCAGCTGGCACGATTGTTTTGGAAGCTGTAAAAAGGAGTCTTACATAATGCTAAAGAAAACGGTAGTGAAAAATACAGACAGCACATACACGAGAACATTTTGTTTTTCCAGAACCTAATACTAGCTTTTCAGAGAAGATATTACATGTAGTCTATATATTACCACACTATATCGTTCCTGGCGAGTTCCCACTGCCAAGGAAATCATTAAAGGAAGATGTGTATGGTATTAATTCTCCGGTAGATTGGGTCACTATAGAGACATAACACTGGGTTGCATTGGTGTGGGATGGATTTGTGCAGAAAGTCATGCTTATTTCAATGTAGAGCGACTCCATAGAACGCAGAGTTAGTGTAAATATTCACTGAACAATCTTGAGAATACTCACAATAAAAAGAAATCTTCATGAATGGCGTATCGACCTTCATTGAATTTATACTATGTATTATTGACGTGTGTCCACCGCACCAAATTCTCCGGGAAAGGAATCGAGGTTCAAGATAGTTTGTAATGCGAGTTCTAACCTAATAGTATGTATCTTCTGAATAATATGATAACGTCAGAATAAGTACACATGCCCGAATTTCGCTGTCTGGTAATTCTAGACATCGATGCCGTGTCTTGTGTTGTAATGTGTTTTAAAATACATTGAGTAAACTCATCCGAGGTTTGTCTAATCGTTTGTTTTAACTCATACACTTGTTTTTTCGTTTCAGATATTGAAGATGTTGGTGACGATTGTGGTGTTGTTTGTGCTGTGTTGGTTGCCTTTACACACGTTCTTCCTGGTGTTACATTTCTCTCCGAGTATTGACGAGAAGGCCGGACCTTTGATACTCACGTACTATATATGCCACTGGATCGCCATGTCGAACAGCTTTGTCAACCCTATCGTATACTGCTCCTTAAATGACAGCTTTAGGGTGAGTATGGATGTCAGAATCAATTAAACGGGCCTAAAGTTTTAATTCTAAATAGTTCGTACAAAGTTACCACACGTCATGACAATATATCAGAATTGATAAAAGCAGAATATAAATCTATAAAGAATATGTATATAAATAATCTAAAATCTGTGGTATTTGAAAGAACAATACAGCGAAACATAGAAAGTGAGTTACGATAAACACATAGTTTGAGTCCTTGATCATGAAATCAAGCCCTGATTGACCATAGCTTAGTCATAGATACGGGTTGGTCTTTCACGACGCGAGTTTTATCATTTTATCCACTAATGCAATTCATAACATGTAACAAATAGAACAAGTTTGTATATTTCAAAATGTTGGCATTTATCCACAAAGCTTCTATCGTTATTCTTACTACACGTTAATAAGACAAAACTGTCAGATTAGTGTTTTGGTAACAGTTTTTGAATGTACAGGTAATTAAGTGTACCGCTAATGACATACTACTTAAAAATTAGCACTGTCTGTAAAGTATGTACATGCAATTAAAGGCTGGTGTACATTTACAGCAGGACGATACGTGTTCAGGTATAACATAAAACAATGATGGTTCTGTTGGTGTTATTATTTTTAATTGCCTCCCTAAAATTCTCTGACACGTCTTTTACCCCACTATTCACAAAAACAAACAAACTGTGTTACTTTATAAACATATGTAATACCTTTGAACTAGTGTACACACTTTGAACCAACAAACATCATCTCTGTTATATTCTAAACAGATCTTATGATCCTAAGTTTACATTATTATCATACTTGTACCGTGCTTTGTTTCGTTAAACAAATCCTTTGTGACAATTTTTATAACATATGTACTGTATAACAACCAGAGCATAAAAGACAGATATACATTGCTAAAAAGTACACAAATCATAGGATACACATTGCAAGTGTGAGACAAATTAACTAATCAAAATGCGCATGTATTTTCAGGATGATGTGAAAACGATGTTTCTTAAAGTGTTTAAACACCAAAGTTTAAATGACAGCGTTCGTCACCGTGCGGTAAGGTTTAAATTCAGGGGAGGTAAATATATTGTTAACGACACTTCACAGAAGTTGACGACTCCTACACATGTTACAACCCAGAGTGACGTCCCGTGTCTACATAACTCCACCTACTCCTGATACGTCATTGGTGATAATGGCGGATGAAACAACGTGATAACTCAAACAAGAGGCGGGTCAAATCGAGTGATACAACAAAACAGTGATATATACCAAATATGAGTGAAGTATTGCCATATCGGTATACGTATGTACTTTAATTAATATCTGAGTGAACGCGAAATACAAACGTTATTAAACTGATGAGATGTTGAGATAGATTTATAAAGACCAATTTCTGGATAAAGGGAATGGATGACGAGAAGACACCAGTATAAACATAGCAATACCTACGAGTGATAATGTGTTTGTGTGTGTGAAGAATAACGTAAATGAACACTGGAGATACAGTATGGATACTATGTACAAATGTTCTGCTACATATAGAGACGGCAGCATCGAGACAAGTCAATGGTTGTTGTAACGCTATATAATGATACAATGAGTTTAATGAATGTGGATGTTTAACTGACGGGTCCATCGAATGATAACGAGATTCGAGAAGAAAAAAACTTGTTACAAACGGTTTCTAGTGTGTTTTGTCAGGAAGTATCTCATACCTGAGTAAGCTTAACAACCAAGACTCGTCATGTTTGGACATATGGAGAATAGTAAACAACGAGAAGAAATGGCTAATTGTCAACTGTTCAATGACAATATATGTCACACTGAGTTGTCAATGATACGATGTCAAAGTTATGCAAATGGTTTATCCCTGTCCTATAGTGTAAACAATGCAGTAGAAGTTGTTTTCTGAGAGTGTGCATCAATGGAAGTTATCGGGCCGTATATAATAAATACCTCTCATTCCGAGCATTCTATATACGATTGGGAAATGGGGATATACATTTTAAATGATTTGCATCATTCAATGCTTGACACCTTTAAAGTCATCAGTCGAACCATTGCCTTAGATGTATGTTCACAATTAAATGTGTCAAATGCCGCTTTAGTGTGTAAAGTTTATGAAAAAATGAAACCGGTAGATCCAAACATGTTAACAAATGTAATGTTCTCTTTAATCAATAGTTTATGTTAGTAAGTTTGGATCATCAACAATATATTATGGTAACGAACTTACATACTCAATACTAGAATCTTACAAAGTTTACAAAGTACCAAGTACATCGTGATTAACAGTGGCATTGAACAACACGTTACATTTTACAAGTTTTAACCCAATGTAGTCACAAGTACTTATGTCACACAGTCACTTATCAATCACAAACATTGTATTGCATATTTTATTTGAGATTGTGACTGTAAAAAACCAATCGAATGATAGAAACAAATGAGAGCTAACATGTGTATACTGCATGTCAATATTGTAACGATAACGTGATTGCAATGATATTGAAATAAAATTACTTTAATTATTGAGTCGTATCTTGTTCATAACTCTGTGGCACGTACATCTCTATTGCTCGTATAATTCTACACACTCATTGAACGTGTCGGTGATGGCCATGTTGAACGTGTCGGTGATGGTCATGTTGAACGTGTCGGTGATGGCCATGTTGAACGTGTCGGTGATGGCCATGTTAAACGTGTCGGTGGTGGCCATGTTGAACGTGTCGGTGATGGCCATGTTGAACGTGTCGGTGATGGCCATGTTGA
>ENA-OREC01002507-OREC01002507.1-marine-metagenome-genome-assembly--contig:-NODE-2507-length-10170-cov-9.741207_pt1 | contig 10170 bp, 10 predicted proteins | sample MGYA00248626_ERZ508543 | MGnify/ENA primary metagenome ERZ508543 (study PRJEB26211, sample SAMN05518279) | marine metagenome | isolation source: Puget Sound, Washington, USA | host: Bankia setacea...
ACTTACGGCAACGGCGTAGAGCAAAGCGCTTATTACAACCCGCGTTCTGGCTTGGTGGAAGACCTTTGGGCGACAGGCAATTTTATTTCTTCAATTCAAGACCTAACGTTAACTTGGGATGAAGTTGGAAACCTAGACACTCGCCATGAGCAGGGGTTGGGGGATAGCGAAACAACCCCTCGCAACTTGAAAGAAGAGTATCGGTATGATGCCTTAAACCGTTTAACGGATTATGAAAGAATCCGCGATTATTCAGAATGGGATTCTGTAAGTTATGACGCTACGGGGAATATAACTTATCGGGCGACTAGCACAATGTCATTGGCTGATTCGGATGACTCCTCAATGCGTTATACATATGGCGCTGAATGTGGTGTGTCTAATTCTTATGCCGGGCCACATGCGGTTTGCGGCATCTATGGTGATTTTGCTGATTCTCAGTTCAGGTACGATAGAAACGGCAATCAGGTTAGTTCAACCGGTGATGGTGCAAGAACAATAAGTTACAGTGTCTTTGATAAGCCCGTTAGTATTCAGACCTCTGCCGGTCATAGCACAAACTTTGCTTACGACCCAATGCGCAGTCGCTACAAGCGTACAGATACAAAGAGTGGTGAAACCACTACTACTCTGTATATTGGCAGTGTGGAGAAGGTTAGCCATGCCGATGGTCGAAAGGAATGGAAGCGCACCATTGGTGATGGGCTGGGCGTTATTATCCAAGAAATTTCGGCGGCAAGCACTATTGTTAGCGAAAGCCAAAACTATTATTTAAAAGATCACCTAGGCTCCATAAACCTTGTTACCGATAGTTTTGGCGACGTGATAGCCGAAATGGATTATGACCCTTGGGGTTTAAGGCGTAACTCACAAACGTGGAAGGAGTTGCTAGACAGCAGCCGCATAGGTGCTGTGGGTATCTTTACCCAGCCGGTAACAACCCGTGGCTATACCGGCCATGAAATGCTGGATGATACACGGCTGATTCATATGAATGGCCGAATTTATGATCCGAAAATTGCTCGGTTTGTACAGGCAGACCCTATCATTCAAGACCCGTATCAATCGCAGAGTTTGAACCGCTATTCTTATGTTTGGAATAATCCGTTGAATGCTACGGATCCTAGTGGGTTTTGTAAGGGGGCTGCGACGGAGAAAGAGGATGAGTGTGATGGTGCGAAATCACGAAAGCGTGCAATACAGCGTCAAGGTGATTTGATTGAAGGCGGTTATTACCAGAATAATGGCGCTTATTTATCCGGCGTTAGTATCACTGACCATGGGGTTTCACAGAATAGTTCTGGGAACCAGGCTGGCGGGGCAAATACTACTGTTAGTGGTGGCGGTGGCGGTGGCGGTGGTGGTGGCGGGATTTCGCAGGATGCTTCTACTATGGGTTCGACGATGGTGAATGGGGAGGAGGTTGAGGAGGTTATTGTTACTGCACAAAAGGATAAAAAACGCGTTAGCCTATCTTTACGTCATCCGGGGAAAAAGATTAGAAATCCTTCTCCAGAAGACTTTGGTACAGTCAAAAGCATTGAGTTTGTTTATGGGCCCTTGAAAAAAGAGGAGGCTATACAAATGACGGCAGATGCGAACACTAGAGTTGATGTAAGAAATTTTGCAGTGTCAACAGGTGTATCTTCTATGGCAGCTTTATTAACCGGTGGAGGGAGCAAAATATTTATCGGTGGAGAAGTAGCGTTCAATTACTATTTGGCTACAGACGAAACTTGGAACTATTCCAGGTATTACGATACTGGCGATTACAAATATAATTTAAATATTGAGCAGAACTCTTCAGGTCATAGCTGGACATATGCAATCGAAGGGAATGGTAGTTGGTTGTATAGCATTGATTTAATTCGGTATAATTTTCAATACAAGTAAATAGTTTTTCCAGGAATAATGCCACTATGATAAATTTAACGATGAAAAAGTATAGTTCAGCTGCTTTTTTCTTTTTCGTTGTTGTTGCCTTTTTTTATCGGGTCCCACAAACATTAATGATGCCATCACATGAATTGTGGTTACTATCCTTTCAACCAACTTTGACAGCATATGAAAAGTTAAAAGTTAGAGTTATCTTTAGTTTTAACCCAGATTTAAATTATACGAAGAATATGGATGCCGGTTTTGGAAATATAAAAATATCGACTATGGATAATTTGAAGAGGGTTAATAATAGTTATATTTTGGAATTACATGATATGAGTGCGAATGGAGAGGGTTAGAGTGCTGCCCCTTTTGCACAAAAGGCGGATGGAGGTTTGCGAGGCAAGATTACTCGCTTCTTTAAAAATAGCTCGGAAGAGAACCAGTTAATCGAAGAGTTGTTTTTTGCGGAAGATTCACCTTTAACGGTCGAAGGATTATTGAAAAGAGGCAACTATAAGTTTGGTGTTGACCAAACTGGTGATGCTTACGCTAAGTACTCGGTTTCATCTGGAATTTATTCTGTATCCGGCAATATTGATAAGGATGGCAATCTGTTTGGTGTATCGGTATCCCTTGGCGCTTCTGTCAAACTGTCTGGAGTTGAATTGGGCTTGAAGGTTGATCTCGGAAAAATTGTGCCTTTCACTGCTAGGCAATTTAATGATTTTGTTGCCACCAATTCTGGTCTATCTGGTAATGCGTATCGAGCACTACAAAACAGACAACAAGTTCTTGATTCTGCAATTGATGGCGCAAGTAGGTGATTGAAATGAAAGTAAAGTTTATATTGATTTCTGGAGCGCTATTTGGACTTCTTTTGCTGTCTGCTGCCCCTATAACATTTTTACTTTATAAATTGGCTGGAGTTTTCAGTGGTGAAGAATCTATGTTCATTGGTGGTGTTTTAAGTGCCGCTATTTTTTGCCCATTGGTGGCTAAGAAGGTTCATGAAAAATCTTTTTTGATTTGTTTTATTTCTACCTTCTTATTTTCTTCATTACTGGCTGGTGCATCATTGTATTTGGCTAATATTTTTGAGACATTTTTGGTCCCGTTGGCATTTTATGTCATTTGCCTTGTGGGAGTTGTATCGGTATTGCTTACGCAACAATTTGATAAAGGCAAAGCGATTTTATAGTTTTACAATGACGTGCTGGGAGAAGGTGTCACTTGTTATTATCAGGCAGCCTATTAGTATAAGGGTGATCCCAATGGCGAGGGATTTAGTGCCTGTAAACTGGGTTTCTGGAGCGGTTTCACTTTCCCCCCATGATATCGTGACGCGCTTTTTGATGATTGTATAAACACCAAGCGCTATAAAAGCTAAACCAAAAAAGCTCGCTGCAGTGATTTCCATTTCTTTAAACCACTTCCCAAGGCTTGTGTTCCATTCTCGTTAAATCCCGACTGCCGTGTATCACCGCAACGATATACAGGTAGTCGGCCTTCACCAAATACATAATACGGTAGTTCTGAAAAATCAGTTCCCGCACATCGTCGCGTTCGGCTTCGGGTACTTCGCGCCCCATGAGGGGTTGTTCGTGGAGCAAATCGACAGTCTCAATAATCCGGTCTACAAACTGTTCGGCATAGATCGGAACGTCACGGGCGATATACGCATAAATATCGCCTAAATCCAATTCGGCGGGTTCCGCCCATTCAATCTTCATGACGCTTTATTGTGTCGTGCCATAATGCGCGCTTTCACTTGCTCGTGCGGAATAGTGCGGCCTTCGTCAGCGGCTTTAATACCGGCTTCAATTTTTTGTTTAACGTACAGCTCGTACATGATGTCGTTCCACGAGGCTTGCTCGGGTAACTGGCCAATGATGTGTTGTGCGGATTCTTTTGCGTTCATAACTACCTCGATGGATTACCCGTTTTAGTTGCTGCCTTGTGCTGTTTTTACCGTGTCGATGATAACGGCTGGATTGTTACGTTGTACCATACGTCTGGCTTGATGCTTGAGAATAAGCCCGTCGAGCACTTCTAAAGCGGTTCGGCGCTCATCCTCATCAAATTGTTTAAGGGCTTCAAATTGCTGCTTAAGCTGATCATCTGGCCCGCGCTCATCGTCTTCAAATAATAGCCAATCCGTACTGGCCGTTAAGGCAATAGCCAGTTTCTTCATGACATCTAATGTGGGTTGTGCGGCACCGGACTCATAGCGCTGAACTTGAGTAAGGTGCACGCCTGCTAGCTCGGCCAGACCATTTTGGGTAAGGCCGCGCTCTTTACGTAATTGACTAAGCCGCTCTGAGAACGCCATATCGTTAACTGCCAATGATGAATTCACGCTCACTATAAACCCTCGTATCTGATTAGCTGCTTGCAATATAGCGTAGTAGCTGTTTAAAATACAGCTCTTTAGCGTATTGACGGGTTTTAGGGGGAAGCATGGCGCGATTCTCAGATGAAATGATTAATCGGATCAAAAGTGAAGTCTCGCTCATCCGCTTGGTAGAAAGTAGCGGAGTGGACTTAAAGCCCCACGGCAAAGACCGAATAGGGCACTGCCCCTTCCACGATGATAAAAGCCCGTCTCTGGTCGTGAGTCCAGAATCCAATCTGTGGAACTGCCTGGGTGCCTGCCAAACGGGTGGCAGTGTGATTGACTGGGTTATCAAGACTCAGGGAGTCTCATTCCGTCACGCCGTTGAAATCTTGCGCGATGACATTCCTACCTTAGCTGCTGTTGAAAAGCCCGTTAAAAAATCCACTACCAAGAAGCTGGACGTATTGTTATCCGAAGACGCCGAAGCTCAGCAGTTACTTAACCAGGTGACGGACTATTATCACGAAACCCTCAAGCAATGCCCGGAAGCCTTGGAGTATTTATCGAGCCGTGGCTTGGGTGATGCGGAGTTGATCGGCCGTTTTAAGTTGGGTTATGCCAACCGAACCTTGGCCTATCGTTTACCGGAAAAGAATCGCAAAGCCGGTGCAGAAATACGCGGCAAGTTGCAGGAGGTGGGCATTCTACGAGACTCCGGCCACGAGCACTTAAACGGTTCAATCGTGGTGCCGATCTTTAATAGCGAAGGCCACACGGTAGAAATTTATGGACGTAAAATCCTTGGCGCTCGCCTGCGAAAAGGCACCGCCCAACACCTGTACTTGCCGGGTGCTCATGCGGGTGTATGGAATACTGAAGGCTTGGAAGGCCAGAAAGAAATTATCCTGTGTGAAGCCTTAATCGATGCGATGACCTTCTGGGTGAATGGTTATAAGAATGTCACCGCCAGTTATGGCACCAGTGGTTTTACACCTGACCACTTAACCGCCTTTAAAGGCTGTGGTGCAGAAAGAATATTGATTGCTTATGATCGAGATGAAGCAGGCAATAATGCGGCAGAGAAGCTAGCAAAGGAGTTACAAAAAGAGGGCTTAGCGTGTTACCGCTTAAACTTCCCAAAAGGTATGGATGCAAACCAATACGCACTGGAAGTTCAGCCAGCTAGTAAAAGCCTTGGCATTGTTATCCGATCAGCGGAATGGATGGGCGAAGGCAAAGCCCCAGAACGTCAGCTTGATATAGCGATGCCATTAGCGGAGTCATATACAAACGAGTCTATAAAAACTGAAGAAAACACGCCTTCTTTAGCTGTTGAGCCTGAAATACTCGCACCAGCGCAAGCCTTGCCCGAAGCACCACAAAACAACGTTAATGCAGATGTATCTGAAAAAGAAATAAGCTTCACCTTCGGCGAACGAAAGTACCGTGTTCGTGGCTTGGATAAAAACAAAAACTACGAAGTGTTAAAGGTCAATCTATTAGCCAATCACAACGATGATTTACACGTGGATACCCTCGACATCTACTCAGCGAAGCACCGCCAAAGCTTTATTAAACTGGCTGCATTGGAATTAGCCCTTGAAGAAAACACCGTTAAAAAAGACGTGGGTAAAATTTTGCTTAAGCTTGAAGAGCTACAAGAAAAGCTAATCCAAGGTGCGCTAGAAAAACCGGACGAACCAACGCCGCTAAACCATGATGAACAAATCCAAGCCCTAGAACTGTTGCGCGATCCTGATTTATTAAACCGCATCCTATCCGATTTTAGGCGCTGTGGTGTAGTGGGTGAAGAGGTGAATAAGTTGGTAGGCTATCTGGCGGCGGGAAGCCGCAAACTGGATAGGCCGTTAGCCGTGATTATCCAAAGCACCAGCGCCGCCGGTAAAAGCTCATTGATGGATGCAGTGCTTAACCTAATGCCAGAAAACGAACGAGTGCAATACTCAGCCATGACAGGGCAAAGCCTGTTCTACATGGGCGAAACCAATCTTAAAAATAAAATACTGGCAATCGCCGAAGAAGAAGGCGCAAGTAATGCGAGTTATGCGTTAAAGCTTCTGCAATCTGAGGGTGAAATTACAATCGCGAGTACTGGCAAGGATGACTCAACCGGCGACTTGGTGACGAAGGAATACAAGGTCGAAGGGCCGGTGATGTTGTTCTTAACTACCACGGCTATCGACATTGATGAAGAGCTATTAAACCGCTGCTTAGTGTTAACCGTGAATGAAAGCCGCGAACAAACCAGAGCTATCCACGAAGCTCAACGGCAACGCCGGACATTGGCAGGGTTAGAAGCCAAGTTACAAAAAGACCAGCTCGTAAAGTTGCACAGAAATGCACAAAGCTTGTTACGGCCATTGGCTGTAATCAATCCTTATGCGGATCAACTCACGTTCTTGGATGATAAAACGAGAACACGCCGCGACCATGAAAAGTACTTAACGCTCATCGACTGCATAGCGTTCTTGCATCAATACCAGCGTGACATCAAAACGGTGAATCATGGTGGTAAAACGCTGAAATATATCGAAGCCCAATTAAGCGATATAGAAACCGCGAATCGATTAGCGCATGAAGTGCTTGGAAGAACGCTTGATGAGCTGCCAGCGCAAACGCGGAAGCTCCTCAAACAGCTTCAAAACATGGTACAGGCTGAATGTAAAAAACAAAGCATCGAACAAAAAGACTTGCGCTTTAGTCGCCGAGAAATACGCGAGTTTACCAGTTGGAGTGATGGTCAATTAAAAATCCACTGTACTCGCTTAACCGAGTTGGAATACTTGTTGGTGCATCGTGGTGGACGTGGCCAGCATATTGTTTATGAGCTGTTGTTCGATGGTGTTGATGATGAAAAGACGCAGCTAATGGGGTTGATCGATACAAAAAAGCTAGGGTATGACGCACAAAAGTTAGGGCAAAAAGGGGAAAAGTTAGCCCCAAGTCAGGCCCAAGTTAGTGCCAAGTTAGGAGACGAAAAAACATCACAGCCCATTAACAGTAAGGCTTTAAAAGAAAGTGGTCAGGGTCAGCAGGAAAATGCCTTACTGATAAAAAATAAAACTGAATCGCATCGTAACGTAGCGGTAGTTTAACGATGGATAATCTAAGCCTGATCTTCCTTAGCCGCCTGTATATCGATTACTTGCGCGTGATGAATTACTCGGAACGCACGATTGATCACCGAGAAATTACTTTGATGCAGTTCAGTACTTGGTGTGAAGAACGCGGGTTAACCCGCACCAACGAAGTAACAAAACCGATCTTAGAAAGATACAGAAGACACCTACACCACAGCCGAGATCGCCGAGGTAATCCACTGAGCGCCAAAAACCAACTGGCGAGACTTATACCATTACGCGGCTTCTTTAAATGGGCAACCCAACAAAATTACTTGCTCTACAATCCGGCCAGTGAACTGGAATTACCGAAGGTTGAAAAGCGATTACCCAAAGCCACGCTATCGCCTGATGAAGCCGAGTTAATCTTATCCTTGCCGAATATCCAAACCGAAGAAGGCTTGCGAGACAGAGCCATACTTGAAGTGCTTTACAGTACTGGTGTTAGACGAATGGAAGTGGTGAATCTAAGCCGCTCTGATGTGCATACGGATCGTGGCGTATTAGCCGTGCGACAAGGCAAGGGCAAGAAAGACAGGTTCGTGCCGATCAGCCAGCGCGCCACGGAATGGATAAAAAAATATCTGGATGAAGTACGTATCGGCTTTGCTATCGAGCCTGACCCGCAAAACGTGTTCCTTGAGAAAAACGGCCAACCCCTGACACCCGACCGCCTTAGCCGCTTGGTGACGAAGTACATCAAACAAGCCGACATAGGCAAGAGTGGAAGTTGTCACTTGTTCCGCCATACCGTAGCCACCCTGATGATGGATAACGGCGCAGACATCCGCTTTATCCAGCAGATGCTTGGACATGCGAGCATCAACACCACCGAGATATACACGCATGTATCAATCGTGAAGCTCAAGCAAATCCACGATATGACTCACCCAACCATGCACCGACAGCGACAAACTGAAACCGAACCGGAAGCCACGGAAGAGGCGCTACTCTCAACACTGAATGAAGAGCAAGAAGAAGAGCTTTAAACCCAAAAGATTAAAAGCCTAAAAGCTGTTTATGGAGACATTAGGCTTCTTCCGCCGCCTGTCACATACCTTGCAAAAAAGACCGCAAGGCAAGCGCCAAGCTCCATTGTTCTAAACGGGAAGTTGGTCACTCCGTAAGAAGGTGGCTAATAATGTTGCGGCCCGTTCCTTCCAGCTTATTGTCATGCCCTTTGCAAAAACAAAAAGCGCAAAGGTCACGCCAAACACTTCCAGTCACTAAGCGCGCAGCATCCATGGCCACGCCCTGCGCGCACCTCGCCCAACCTGGTTTTTTATTGGCCAAAAAGCCGCCAATAAAAAACGTCGGTTGCCCCGTTTTGTCTTCGCTGCGCTACGCCAAAATGCCCCTTTAAAAAACGCTAAAGGGGCAGTGCTTGCTTATGTGTGGCGGCAAAGCCGCGCTTAAAAGCTCTGTTTCTCCCCCCTAAATCCCCCCGCTGGGGGGACTTGAGTCCGTGCCAGTCTGGAAGTCCGTGTCTGCTGTATGCCCCTTCAGGATAGCCCCGTGCTCGGTCTATCAAGGGTATATAAACGGCGCAAAAAGACGCGCCGCCCTTGACAGCCCTGCGCGCGGCGCTCTCTGGAAGTGGCAAACAACAGCCACTCAAAGGAGTCAATCAAATGCGAAATGTCCCTTATGAAATCGAAAAAATAATCAATGTAGCTAATGAACTGGCAAGTAATGGTAGTACTGGCGGTTCAACAAGCGAAGTTATCGCGGCAGCGTTTGTGCTGGATCGCATGGAGTTCTTGCCCAATGGTTATACAGTAATCGAGGCGTGGGAACGCTTGGATAACTGGCAAGCCTTGGTCAAAAAGATCAAAGCCGAATATCAAGACTTGTTGGTGCCTTGGTAGGCACCAAGGGGCGCTAGCGCGCCCCTAGAAAGATAAGCAGCTAAGGGGAAAGGGCGCGTCGGGCAAAAAAGTTGTAAACTACGAACTGCGTCTGGTCGCAAGCTCTTTAACTCGTTGATGGCACTAGGAAAAATGGCATTGTTGGTACGATGTTGTGTCGGGTGCATGCATCTGCACAAAAGGGGAATAAGTTAAATCTCACAGGGGATTCTAATTATGATGAGGCGTGGGGTAACTACAAGTCCCCCAAAAATACGCTATCAATCCTAGCTCATGGAAATGAATCGAATTTAATTGATGGGCGAGGAGGTAAGGAGGTTGAGCTGTACTACAAGCAATTAGCAGATGTTGTGGCTGGTAGTGGACAGTGGAAGCCAGGAATGGGTATAGAGTTAATTGCTTGTAATGCAGGTAATACAGATTTAGTTCGATATCCAGTCGCGCTGTCATTGAGCATGGAATTGAATGAAAGGTTTTCGACAAATGTGACGGTTAGCGCTCCGAGTAATTATATATTTGTGTGGAGTAATGGAGGTACGACGATTTCTAACAAGGCGTTTGGGTACCCTACATTCTTTGGGAATAGACATATGAATACATGGAAAAATGGGGCGCTGCAATGATGGGCTATTCTTGGGTTAATAAGAAGATTGTTTCGTTATTTTTCTTATTGTTTGTTTTGTTGTCTGCTTATTATTTTTTCACCCCTGCAGTAAATTCAGGGCTGACGAGATTCGATCTTTTCAAGTTTGAGGGAATTGTGGCTAGCGATGATATTGTTAAAGTGAAGGACGCATACCGCTACTACATTAGCGTAAAGCCTGATAGAGAAAGGGCTTTAGTACTTCTTGAAAAAGGCGCTTCTATGGGGGATGCACATTATCAGGAGTTGCTAGCTAATGAGATGTTAACAGAGATGCGTGACCCAAAAGGAGTTTATTGGCTT
>ENA-OREC01002508-OREC01002508.1-marine-metagenome-genome-assembly--contig:-NODE-2508-length-10169-cov-13.585612_pt1 | contig 10169 bp, 6 predicted proteins | sample MGYA00248626_ERZ508543 | MGnify/ENA primary metagenome ERZ508543 (study PRJEB26211, sample SAMN05518279) | marine metagenome | isolation source: Puget Sound, Washington, USA | host: Bankia setacea...
GCCCATAAATATCTCTATACTGCCCATAAATCTCTCTATACTGCACATAAATCTCTCTATACTGCCCATAAATCTCTATACGCCCATAAATATCTCTATACTGCCCATAAATCTCTCTATACTGCCCATAAATCTCTCTTTACTGCCCATAAATCCTTCTATACGGCACATAAATATCTCCATACTGTCCATAAATCTCTCTATACTGCCCATTAATCTCTCTATACTGCCCATACATCTATATATTGACCGTACATCTCTCGATACTGCACATATATCTCTCTATACTGCCCATAATTCTTTCTATACTTCCCAATAAGTCTCTCTATAATGCACATAAATCTCAAATGTTTGTCAAACATTATGCTTTAAAGGTAACTGTCACTTTTGACCTGATGACCTAAAAATCTGTAGAGGTCATGTTCTAGCTAGGAAGAACCCTGCTAAGTTTGAGGACACTTATTCTAGGTCTAGGCATTGTCTAGTTATAAATCAGATAAGCTTTTGTGGTAAAGGTTTTGTGACCTTTCCCTTTTACTTGATGACCTCAATATTTACTAGAACATTGAGTTAAATCATCAAGAATTTCCCTATCCCACACAAATAATTATTTCTCTAAAATTAAGAGATATTTTTTTAACCAGGAGTATCTTCCTTCATGCACATACTCAGGTTGCAAATGTATAAAGTTTCACCGATACTGTTGATCAGTTAAGGAAGATTTGGGTTTACGAAAAATATGGACTGACAGATGAACGGACAGACAGGGTGAATCCTATCAACTGCCAAAGCTTGCCTGTTTGCAGGGAATTTAATAATAGTCATCTACTGGTCATGACCAACTTCCTTGCCAAGTTTGAGATCTGTTAATCTGAGAGTTCTCCAGTTATTAACAGACAAGCTTTAGAACGGACGTGTCAACACTGCATATTTTGAGCTATTTTGATGGTACATATGCATTTACTAGCTTACATAAACCCATAATAACCCTAACCCTAACCCCTTTTATAAGTTAACCAACAGTTTTCATGCAAAATATAAGCCCATGAGTTCCAATGCTGACGATGGATGGACCTACTGACCGACATACATGTGTGGATCTAATGATTACATGGTCTCTTATCAGTAGAGTAGTCTTACTCCATCTCCATTATTAACTATAAAGTAAACAAGGGTTACATGATGTGAGAAAAGTGTATTACTTGCACAGCTTTAGCAGGGTCCTGATCAGCACGGAGTAAAGCAGTCCTTAAGCTTGCCATCTGTCCATCTGCCAACTTCTCACAATACTGTAGACACTCCTTAACACAGATAAATCATGATAAAACCTATGTTGTACTGCTACTTTAATTGTGTAAATGTGCAATGTGTGCATGTGTATACTGTCTGAAATGAATATCTCTAATGGTGTTCTTGATATTGAGGCAAATGTTAGATGTTGACAGATAGACCGACATATGCAAACATCTGAAATCGAGCCTCAGTGAGCATAACCTAAGAACACTCCAGGTTTTAATGGAACCTTGTTAGTTTAGACTCTAAACATAAATGATTTAACAGGATCAATGGAGTATTTAAGATGTCAGTGTTTTTTTAAACACTATTAATCTAATTAGTCTGAATTTGTCTTTAAAATTGAATCTCACAATTAATTAGTAGTAACAGTCTGTAGCAGTAAAAGGAAGTATCAACAGACAGTACACTGTATGTAGTAGTTGATGTATAAGAGAAGAGAAACAATCAACAAGTTTGGTCAAACCTTTAGAATGTTTAAAAGTAGTTTGATAGCTTCCTCTGTAGGTTTGCCAACTTTCTTGGAAGTGAGTTCAGTAAAAGCATCAGTCCACTCATCATCGTATAGTTGTCCAAACTTCTCAGATAACTTCATAGCTCTATTAGGATCACTTAAATCAGCAATGTCAGCATTGTTGTCTGTCAGCTTGTCTCCAGCTAGTTTGCTGAATCTGTGTAAAAAACAAAAAAGCAAACACTTATCATCAACAAGATATACAACAAAATATGGTATTGACCCACAAATCACACTAACCAGTTAATGACACATCATCTACACATGACTGTTGGTTTAAACTTCTTTAATGGCTTGAGTGATCACTAAAATGACCATTAGACTACTATAAGTTTAGGCTTCAAATCAAGCCATGTAAGAGTAAATAGAACTCAAATGTACTATATAATAAGAGGTCAATTGCCAATGTTTGTTGATAACTGTGCAAGGATTTACTGATTTACAAAATAAGTCACATGACCTTTGACTACTAATGACCTTGAGCCGTCCAAACCATAAGCTATGTACAATGTCTCAAAGTTGTTAACATGTCTGCCTAGTTTCTTCTAAACCCTTCAAGTGTTACAAAGTTACAAAACGGACACGAGATTACTAACGGAAGGATATGATAAATGCCAGAATGAACTAAATGAAGCAAATCAGCGAGGTCGCTGAAGAAATTGTTGCAGTGCAGAACAACATGAAGACAAATGATGACGACAATAACATGGTGAGCTTAACCACGAAAGATGACTCTTCTCTCAGATAATAGAAAAGGACACTTTCCCTATCTCAAACTAACCTGAAGACAAAGGGCGTCAATCACGTGGCAGAAAGAGGGTATCACATGCGTTTGCAAAACAATACACACGAAATGACACATAAGAAGATCAAAATGAAACACTCCCATTATAGTAAGAAACTTGACCCGCATTGCTTAGTACTGGTTGGTTCCAGGAACAGATTACAGCGTGATACAAATACAAAATTGTTTGTTTCACAATCAGACTAAAATAATTATTACAAACTAAACTAAAAAGAAATTATTCAGTTTTTAAATTTGTAAGATGTACACCTTTGATCAATATTTTTGGCCTCGAAATCACGAACACTTACACAACAAAACAGTTGATTATTTTTTTCATTTGTGTGCAATGAAATCCTATTTATGCACAAAACTTACAGACCTAGCATTTTTAGTGTTTTGTTACAACATATGGACTTGATAAGTGAGAATATGAAAATAACCAAATAAAGTCAAAGTTGTTCAACATCATTTTTCGAAAAAAATTACCACAGTGACCTACTGTTTTTATTAGCTTATTTAATTCAGCACTAACTTTCTTGCAATATATGTAAATATAAAAAGAATCTATCAAAAATAAAAAAATGTAGAAAACGTCTTTAAAAACAGGTTTGGAGGTAGGTAACTGGTGAGCCTAACACTGTCTTCTCTGTGAGTGAGGAGACCATTCAATTTCTGGTGGAGTTCAAGTTCTTAGAGGAGTCATTTACGTGACAAACATGTATAATTTGTCAATACTGGATATGGCAACTTTTGTACCAAAGAAAAAATAGATGCGTTAATTACACCAGTGTCTGTTCAATGATGTCAATTGAAATGTTTATGTTGACTTCAAGTGTATTGCTTATATCTGGTAAACAAATGTAGATGGCAGTTCATGTTTATCTTTTTTTCTGTTTTTATTGAATAATTATGATCATGGGAACCATCTTTTAAAACTCGCTACAAAGAATGACAAACAAATTCAAACTAAATTCTTCCTGTAAAACACTTCTTAACTCATTGTGAAAATATATTGTAAGTGTTAAGTTTGCGTATGTCATTTACGAGGCTTATGTTCTCATTTACGAAATTAACTCTAGTGTTGTTGTTGGTTGTAACCACGTTGTAAGCTAGGAAACTTCTGTTTTTCACTGTCATTTTCAACTATATTATGATTTAAAGATTACAGATCAAATAAAGTTTTGAAAATTAATATTTAGAGTTTTGTATTGGTGGTCGTAAATAAAGTTTACGCCATTTTTCAGTCAACTGGGTGATTGATTACGTATATCAAGACTATACTTAAATGAAAACACATGAACATTGGTGGCACATATTCTGTACAAACGTGTACTTAATAACTGAACTTGAAGGAGTCAACCTCGAAAATGATGACATATAAGTGTACTGGTTATGTTGATGGCTTCATATGTTTTAAATAAGGCGACTTGTACTAGTAAATCTTTGGAAACCTTCTTAGGGGATATGAATCTTCAAATGTTTTGTGCTTTCATGTCATTTTATAAAAGTTCAAATTTCGATTTTTAAATTCTGCATTTGTTGCCACTGCCTGAGAACAAGTATGTAGCTGAAACCCCAGAAATTTCCATATTGCATGTGAAACTTAAGCCTATAACACTAACCTGTCTCGTATGTCATCTCTCTCCTTTGTTACAGCCTGTAAATGCCCATTCAAATTTCGAATATCATTTTCATGTCTAAAGTTTAGTTCCTTTGTCATTTTCTTATATCTGTCAATCTCAGCGTGTAGACTGCAAACTCTGACCATCTCAGTATTTGTCAGCTCTGTTTGATGATCAAATTCTTTCTTGAGAGTTACAATATCCTTTTCTAGTCTCTCTCTATGTCGGTAAGCATCAGCCAGCTGTTTGTTGAAGTCCTTTTCCTTGTTCTTCAACTCATCAGTTTTTGAGTTCAAGCGTTTATGTGCATCATCTTTGCTGCAATCAAAAACAACTTTTACCACATGACTAACCTAGTGTAACCTGCCCCAACTATCTCTCAGCGGCTAAAGTACACTCAATATTTTGTTTATTACTTATTATTTAATTATACAGGAATTACAAAAACATGTCATCAAACCTTAAATGAAACGTAAATAAAATGGGGACGAGACCATCAGCTTACTATAAAAATGTGGACGAGACCAGCAGCTTACTATAAAAATGTGGACGAGACCAGCAGCTTACTATATAAAATGTGGACGAGACCAGCAGCTTACTATAAAAATGTGGACGAGACCAGCAGCTTACTATAAAAATGTGGATGAGACCAGCAGCTTACTATAAAAATGTGGACGAGACCAGCAGCTTACTATAAAAATGTGGAAGAGACCAGCAGCTTACTATAAAAATGTGGACGAGACCAGCAGCTTACTATAAAAATGTGGACGAGACCAGCAGAGTACTATAAAAATGTGGACGAGGCCAGCAGCTTACTATAAAAATGTGGACGAGACCAGCAGCTTACTTTAAAAATGGGGACGAGACCAGCAGCTTACTATAAAAATGTGGACGAGACCAGCAGCTTACATGTGAAAATGGGACGAAGACAAAGATGGTGATGATGAAGAATATCCAGGTCGGGTATGATAATTACTAAACAAGTGTTCAGATATTGACACTGTTCGCCGGTACTACTAGGATGCCACAATCTTAGTGTTCCCCGTTTTCGCCGATGCTATTAAGAGAGGAAAACAAACACTTCCAGTAATTATCAAGCAATTAAATTCCTATCAATGGTACTTTATTCTTTTCGATGTGTCTTCGGTGACGATCAGAACAGGACTAAATTCAGCTATTTATACCGGCTGCAGGAACTCTTAACCAACCAAAAAAGAAATCTTGTCTTGTTGTGGTTTGGGGTAACAATGTCCTGTTGAGGTCTTGTATAAAAGTAAAACCCCATATTTGTCACACTAGTTTTCAATATAATATAACTAACATGAATATATGTAGAAACCAATTCAAAGTGTGTCAAGCCGCAAATCCATCCATACAACATATGCAAATAGTTACCTATTCTACACAAACATAGTTTTCATTTATAACATACTTTCAAAACTGATTTAAAGCATTTTTTGCCTCAAAAGTCAGCATTGTTTTGCTTAATGTTAAATGACTATCAATAATTGCAACAACAGGTATAAAGCCATGCAAAAATAGCACAACTATTATGAGTAGCATCATATTTCAGTAAACATTTTATATATAAGCAAACTTTGCAAGGAAATACTGAGGGAACATTTAGGTTTACAACTTAAACCAGGATGGATGCTGCCCCAAATTCTTTTGAAAAAGGAAGATAAGCAAAAGTCATTTAGTTATTACACTAAATGGATAAATTTATGCTGAGATTTTTAAGGAGAACATTATAACATGTTATCATTATATTTCAATCAGAAACATGAAGCACCTTCTGGTAGTTAAGCTTCCCATGAAGTTATGTTGCTGATAAATAACCTGGACAAGCAGTTAAAGTGGCAATTATATACTCTTGCGAAAAAGATTTCCATATAATATACTTTATAAATTTAATAACTATGTACACAGAAACTGTTGTACATGTATTTGTCACTCACCTTGCTGTAGCAAGTCCTTCTCTTTCTACTGCATCACTTTTCTGTTGTTCAAATTCTTCTCTGAAATTTATAACATGTGTTCACCACATTATAAGTCCTTTTTTTCTTGACAACAGTCAGTGGGAAAATCCAACTATCTGTAGATGGCTACAAAGTCCTTATCTTACAGCAAATAAACAACAATCAGCACCTCTATCTAGTAAAATCTGCATATCCTTTCAAACCAGAACTAATGTATAATTATGATTTTATGGTTATTATGCTGTGTGTGATTAACCATCATTACTATAACATAAAACTTCATTAAAGGCACATATGTACTAAGTATAATCACGTAAGTCTGAATCACAAGAAAGATTTACATGTACATTAATAAATTATTATACTTACTTTTTTTCGTGTATTTTTTTCTTTTCTTCCCTAAGTTGGTCATTTTCCTTCTTTAGATTACCAATCTCCTGCTTTAGTTTCATAATCTCCCCAGCTTGGTCTCTTGTATCTCTAGCAGGACTTGTTTTTCTTTGCTGTTTTGGAGACTGTGTCAATCTACAGACACACAACAAAAGGTTAATGATAAAATCTTCAACTGCACAAATGTCATTCGTTCCAGCAAAGTTTTAAATTTCCCCAAACGCTCACTAAACAATATTCCCTAAATTTGTTTCATAAATGTTTATATTAAATAGCAACTCATGTAAGATCCTAAATGTACACGCAATGACTACAGATAGCAACTCATGTAAGATCCTAAATGTACACGCAATGACTACAGATGGAATTTGGTACCAATGAAAAATGGAGATGTCACTGAATGTGATGAATGTATCACAGGAAATAAGGCATAGCATAGAAAACTATTTAGATGAGCATAAAGTTGGAGTTGGTATTTACCAGTACACCAACTTAATTATTAGAACCTATTTTTTGACAGAAATATGTTTTACTTACAAGTTCCTTTGAGAAGATTGTTCAACATTGACTGCAATTACTGTTGTCTTGTGTATTCCATCCACACTTCTACAAACAAAGGGTCATATTATTAAAGCCCCCCTCACACATAGGCAAATCCATGTAACGCATCCTAGCGTATTGGGTAAATTTGTCAATTATGGGGAATTTTGAACAAAAGTGATCGAAAACTTGTTATATAATTTTAAGAATAACGAAAGATAAATGTAGGGGAACTATTAGTTGCGATTGAGTTACGAAGTGTGACGAACGATTACTGTTAATCGCTAAAATAAGGTGGGTCGCATAACACTCTTTATTATCTCCTTTAGCGATTAGGAACGCACACTTGCAAAACGTAGCACAACTTTGCGCATGCTTCCTAAGCCGTCAGAAGCTTCACGAAAGGTATGACCGCATCCGGGCGTTCCCAGACACTAACTAAGGCTTGTAAAAAAAAACACAAAGGTCACCTCACACAAACTTGTAGTATGCGTCGACAATAGCCAGTAAGATGACGCTGTAAAAAAATCTTACACTTATGCTATAAGGAACCAGGGCTGGATTTCATAATACTAAAGTAGCCTAAGTTTAATCCAAAATATTTCATGCATAATTATACATATCTCAGACAATTTTATCAGGAGTGTAAGAAGCAGGATATATAGGATAACTATGAATGTACTTAAACATCAGTTGTATTTGTTAGAACAACACAGTGACTCGTTTGAAATTTGGTCAGCAACTATATTGGATTTACACTGTGGGTAAATCCTTGATTATGAAATCGGGCAGAGGGCTGGTACGCTTTCTGATGGCTATGTGTTTGTCGTCAATGGTAGGAACGTAATTTAGGAAAGTTCCACTTCTTGTGCAAACCATATGTCAGTAGTTTCCGTTCTTCAGGTGTGAAGGAACTGTCATTACCTCATCAACATATTCTTCGCACACAGCATTACATACTTCTCTGACCACTATAGAGAGGGTTTTCATAGCGACCCGTCAGAAGTACTGCATGTCTGAATACTTGGCACCAGAATCCAGGTGGTGTAGAGTGGCAGCTAACTTGAGGCTTGGATCCAAAGGCTTCATGTTCCAGATATTTTGTGTTCAGAAACGACTACGGACCTTTCAATTGGATTTTTGAAGGTTCTATGATCTTCTTTTCTAAGCTCAACCTTGAGCTGATCATAGATGCCAAATTGGCGCGTATCTCTGGATGAAGCCTTGGCCTTCTCAATGTGCGACAAACTTTGGCTCCTCTTCCCCACCTTAGTCAGCCTCTGATGAGCTGGTTGATGATAATTTGTTGCTGAAAGACTTCTTGGTGTGCCATAGCAGCCACATACTGCAGCCTCAGGCGTTGTATATCTTCCATTTTGACGAGAGAACAACTTGAACTTGATGTGCAGCCTGCTTCATTTGTATATGAAATGAAGAACTACTAAACATTATGAGATACTCAAAACTGCTCAACAAATTTAGATGCGTTATGATTCGCATGGATTCGTTTGTCGTAGTTACCCTTCGTTTTGATACGTGTGCAAGCGTATGCCGTTCGTCTCTGAACATCAACCAGTCGTTACAATTCGCTTTCATTCGTCTTGAAATTTCGGATTCAATTAGCTACAATACGTACAAGTTTGCAAACTATCGCAAAGATTCGTCATGGGATCCTCCTTCGATCGCTTGATATGCAAATTAGCAGGTCACAACTTGATAACTTGCGACATCAAACGCTAGCTAACAAATGCAATGCGAATGCTTAACGCTTGGTTAACGTATTGAAAAGAAAGTTTACGAATGATAAGACGTAACTTTTAATCGCCACAATTTGTTCAACATGCTCAAACAATTCCGACGAACAAGACTACTTGAAACGGACGCAGACGTTCACAAACGTATACATACAAACTCGCCAATGATGGACGACGAACACATACTAATTGATTTTCTTTTTACTCAGATCCTATTCGCAAGTACAAGCAAGTTGACGTCGGAGGTTGTTCGTCTAGATGTGTGAGGGGGCTTTAAAAACACAAACATTCTATGGAACAAACCATAATGAATTTCTAAACAGGGGCACTTCTCTGGAACCCTGGGCAGGGACTCACAAAACATAACCAGAAGCAGGATACACATTTTAGAGATGTGCATTGTCCAAGTGTACAAGACCAGTCTGATAGTCCTTTGAAGTACAATGGGTTGCCACAGGTGGAGAAGGTGGGAGCAATGTAACGTCATAACTTAAATTATTGACTTTTATACCTCTACTTTCAATGTGGTTTTACGTCAGTGACTGCATTGCAGTTTGGACAAGACAACATGTAAATGTTCTACAAAATACTCTGTGTAGTGCCCAGTAGGTTGCATATCACACACCATATTCCTTCTAACTTGACCAAGACGTCATTGATCTTTACAACTGATGTCATGTTCATTGTTGACCTCCGCATGCAATCCTTGTCGCCTTGAAAGTATTCTTTTACTGTTTTTGTTGCTTCATACCCAGTAATATTGATGCAATAATTGTAGCATTGTCCTGAGTCTGCATTAGTGTTTTACCAAGATTCACACACATTTTTATAATTGTGCAGTGTTCTGAAAACTCGGTTGAAGTCATATTTTCAACAATGTTCATTTCACCCATCTTGATTATTTGAAACACAAACTAACCAACAGGGATTATTGCGCCAATCAGTGAATCAGTAGATATGACATCTCACAAAAGTCACACAATGCTGTGCAAAAAACAATATATTAGATATACTGTTACAGTACTGCAATTGCTGGAAATTAGTTAGGAAACTAAAATAATGATTTTTAAAAAGTCAAATAATTAGTTAGGAAACTAAAATAATGATTTTTAAAAAGTCAAATAACACTGTTATTTTATTTTGATAATGTTGAAATTGAGATTGTTAAAAACTTTATTTATTTAGGTATAATACACATGTATTTAGCACTGGTGGCTCTTTTTCCCCAAGTCGAATCTGCATTGTCTGGTCAAGCATTAAAGTAATATTATACTCATATTTGATATTAAA
>ENA-OREC01002509-OREC01002509.1-marine-metagenome-genome-assembly--contig:-NODE-2509-length-10167-cov-11.423687_pt1 | contig 10167 bp, 7 predicted proteins | sample MGYA00248626_ERZ508543 | MGnify/ENA primary metagenome ERZ508543 (study PRJEB26211, sample SAMN05518279) | marine metagenome | isolation source: Puget Sound, Washington, USA | host: Bankia setacea...
TACGAGAGTATAAAGAGATGTAAATCAAGTTGTGTATGGTTAGGAATACGAGAGTATAAAGAGATGTAAATCAAGTTTTGTATGGTTAGGAATACGAGAGTATAAAGAGATGTAAATCAAGTTGTGTATGGTTAGGAATACGAAAGTATAAATAAATGTAAATCAAGTTGTGTATGGTTAGGAATACGAGAGTATGAAGAAATGTAAATCAAGTTGTGTATGGTTAGGAATACGAGAGTATAAAGAGATGTAAATCAAGTTGTGTATTGTTAGGAATACCAGAGTATAAAGAGATGTAAATCAAGTTGTGTGTGGTTAGGAATACGAGAGTATAAAGAGATGTAAATCAAGTTATGTATGGTTAGGAATACGAGAGTATAAATAGATGTAAATCAAGTTGTGTATGGTTGGGAATACGAGAGTATAAAGAGATGTAAATCAAGTTGTGTATGGTTAGGAATACGAGGGTATAAAGAAATGTAAATCAAGTTGTGTATGGTTAGGAATACGGGAGTATAAAGAAATGTAAATTAAGTTGTGTATGGTTAGGAATACGAGAGTATAAAGAGATGTAAATTAAGTTGTGTATGGTTAGGAATACGAGAGTATAAAGAAATGTAAAATAAGTTGTGTATGGTTATGAATACCAGAGTATAGAGAGATGTAAATCAAGTTGTGTGTGGTTAGGAATACGAGAGTATAAAGAGATGTAAATTAAGTTGTGTATGGTTAGGAATACGAGAGTATAAATCAGTATATCATGACTGTTCGTTTAATAAGTTATTTTCTAGACTATAATATGCGTAACTTTAGATATGTTTATATGGAACAACTGACATATATAATTGACCACAATCTCAGATTTATATTCAGTCACAGTGACAGTTTCTTTGCTTATAAAATTAAGATTAAGGGTTAATGATTAAATTACATATTCAAGCAAACTATAGTTGTTCTCCTCTGTAATATTGTTATTTATAACAAGTTTAAACTTTTCATTGTGTGGGACGATAATGTTAAAAAAAACTACATGATCCAAAAACAAAATCATTTTGCTATGTGGTATGGATGTGATCATTTATGTTTGTGTTAGATAATAACTCATTACAACCTGAGTGATTTGTTTTGAGATGCCCCCTAGGGAAGATAAGTTTGAATTAAATTGAATTGTGAGCTTTGAACATTATCAGTGTACCTGTAAACATGACCATAACGTTGTCATGTATATACTTTATCTATGTAGATATTATCGAAAGGCTACGCGCAATATACCTGTAACTGTGAATGTTTCACGCCATTCTCAACAATGAACACACACATATAAACTAGTCACTAATTATTTTCCCATTGTCGGTAGCATTTATTCTGAAAGACGCTTTATTGTTTGACTTGACAAAAGTTAGGGACGATGTTTGCCACTTTATAGATGATCATGCCGGCGATGTTCTCGACTACGAGGGGTTAATGGAAATATCTAGGCAATGTTTGGTCTACATTTTGAAAGTCGATACGCTAGAAACCTACGAAACACCAGTATTAGAAAAGGCAATTGAATGGGCGGAAAAGTCAAGTTATAGCAAAGGCAATACGACTCCAACGACGACAACTACTAGGTGATGCATTCTTTTATATTCGGTTTCCAACTATGGACATTGAATCGTTTGTCATGTGGACAAGACATAAGGACTACGTTAACATGCACGAGCATGAAAATATCGTGGCTTCGATCACTGGATTGGTCGAAGAGTCAGACATTACAACCAACTCTTGTGTCAATGAGGACCGTTAACGGAAGAGATTGTCTTTCCTTATGGTCGTAGCAAACATATTGAAGTCAAACAAGGAATTGCGGTAAGCGCTTTGTCCTTGAATATCAAGAGGTCGTTAATGCTGGTAAGATTCAAGCTACTTGCTCTTAGTTTCAAGCTTAAATCGGAAGATGATGGTTATACCAAGTCAGACGAAGCAATGCGCTCTGTCATATGCACGGTATCCATACCAGAGTTCTCATTTGAGGATACATTCGTTGGTATAGCAGATAATATTTACTATATCCAGTGATTTTCCTGGATGAGACATTAACACTATCATTCAAACTGGACTTTCGTAGATCTACAAGTATGGGATTGTTTAAGTAATTCTGCTCGTGATCACCGAGGAAATAGAACTATGTTTAGTGGTATCTAAGTGGTTCCAGATTTAGGTTCGCTAAAGAATACAACTGAGTACTACTCCTGTCTAACGTCGAATAGTATGGATCTCTGTATTCAGTTCATATGAGGTCAAATTAGAATAAATATAAGTTAAGTAAACTAGACAACTAAATGACATTCTCTATTATAATATCGCTTTTGCTCGTTTGACTTAAAATGTATTACAAAACAAAACAATCTAACTGTTTTTACATGGGAATTTGAAAACCTTATGCTGATATACATTTTATTTGATCACAACTTAAAGATTTGTTTGTGTTTGTGTTTACTATTAAAATGCCTAAAACATCAGTATGCATTGAAATAAGATATTCGTTTTTGACATGAATCTATACTATCTAGTAGTAAACTCGAGTGAGCTGAGCATCTTATTTCAATAAATAAGTATATGATATAACAAATAAACTATGGATGTTTGAGTCTTACCCGGTATGCAGTTTACTAACTGGTTAGCCAAAGCTAGAATGGTATATGGCATAGAATGATCGGGGGTATTATAGTTAGGGTGGCGCTTTTAACCTTGCCGAAAGTTAAACCGCGTATGTTAATAATATGTATGACGGTTTCTAGCAATCTCCAATACAGAGTTGTCGTTCATTGCTCTCTTTCAATCTCCGCCAACGTCTCGATATTTACCAGATTGTTGTAACATATAGATATGCTCTTTGATTTTTAATAGTTCCATTTTCAGCTCGATGAGCGTGTTTGTATATTCAGGCCTGGTTCTGGCAATATTGTGCCGTTAAATATACTGAATACGTGATGCATTAAGGTTTGACACAGACTGCAATAAAGAGACAATAAGTGTTCGTTAAAGAAGGAAAATGAAATAGTCTTCTTACATTTCACAATCAATTTAATTGTAAGTTGTGTTGGCATCCATGTGATTTCAAACAGCAAACAAGGTAAAATGGTTCAGGTATACTGGCAAAGGTAAACGTTGAAAGAATTCCTTTTTATGTATATGTTGTTTATTCAAGACTTCAATAACATTGTTTATAGGAACGTACAAGTGTATAAGCTATTGTATGGTGGACTATCACTGCCATCACACAACCTAATAAGGTTCGCGAATATGTTCGTGTTAACCACTTAATGTTCATGGTGATTATCTGGTCATCTAGTTAATATTCGTGATACTAATTCGGTAAGATAACTAATGTCATAAGACTAGACACATACTTAAAAGAACCCAGAACCTAGAACTGCCACCTGTTTTTTTCTGAAGTAACACTGTTTATTGTGTAATAGTTGGAGAATTGTACTTACTAGGTAACAACGTAAGTGGTTATCTAGTTAAGATTAGCGTGACCACTTAATAAGTACCATAACAAGTGGTTAACAAGATAAGATTTGTGCTGCCACATGTCTATTAATAGTGTTATTCAATCGGATGCCCTTTGCATTTGTCCATCTTACCGCCATGTACAACGTTGAACTCAAACAGATCCTCCAATTTGTTACAAATGCTCATTTTCTGACAAATGAAATTCTATCATGTGAACCACTTAGCCTTTCACTAAATACGTGGTTACACTAATCTTAACTAGATAACCAAATAGTATTCACTTAAGTAATTCAAAACGTTGCAACCTTGACAAGACAACCAGTTAGTTTATACCTTAGAAACAAAAGGTAACAGACAGTCAGTAGCTTTTGGGCACTTTCCAGTCCCGTTTTCAGTGTTCTAAACTTAACCGAAAAAGTATCACGCATATTAACTAGATAGCTATATAGTTATCGTGATAATTAATTGGTTAGCACGAAACAACCCATACTCCTGAAGAGTGAAGTCTGGAATATGCCAACATACAACCAATATAGCAGCACGCTAGCATGGTACATAGAATACATATACTTTAGGAATAACTTTGAAATATGTACAAACAAATCAGCCGTATCGGTGGATGATGTAGCCCGTGTATTGGTTACTGCTGTCACGTGGTACATTGTCGGTACCAGAGATGAACACGCCCACAGCATCACCTGTATACAGTATTGCAACACCTGTAGTGGTCGTGCACGTTCCGATATTCGATATATACACAGGTGAATACGCTATGGTATAGCTGTTAGTGGATATATACAAGCCAGTGTATTGGTTGCTACATATCTGAGCAGTGAACGTATATAGTCCTGGTACTGGTACAGTAAACAGGCCTGTAGACATGTTGTATCCGTGTCCCTTGTTCAGTAAAACAGCACCAAACTTCATCCTTTTATCTGTTGAGCTGTTGTAACTTCCCACTGTCAGCTTAAATGCAACATCATTATCTGTAAATATCAATTCATAAATCACCATCAGGCTTTCTCACGTTCCTTTAACTGCTAAGAAAACCATATCCATTACATGTAACTTACTCGAGCATATGTGTTCGGGGAAGTGTTACTCGAAAACTTTAAGTTATAACTTGATTAATGGTGACTCACTGTATACAATGTTAAACACTTCATCAACTTCCGGGGATCCAATAGTAGTTTTGGACATTATTTAACAAGAAGTGCCACTGACATGGGCGCCACTTAGGGATACTTTTAGTGTATGTTTATAAATAAAATAGTTTGCAAGCTATATAATTGATTTGACATGAGTTAAACCGTGTAACCCGTATTCGGACTGGCATTTTTCGAAAAAGCATCACACATTGCTTGGTCAATAACTAAGGAGAACTAGGTTTATAACCTTTGGAAAAAGGACACACACTTAACATAGATAAGCTCTTGTGGAAGTGCATGTCCTCTACGTCAAGAATATATCGTAAAATCAAAGCCTAAGCGAAATAGGAAACTGCGGCATCAAACTTTACATGCAAAATACACTTTCTTGACAAACATTTGTTCAATAATAGCAAAGCGCTACTTACCCGTGCATATAAATCGATTACATTCGTCCGTATCTACGTAATCTCCTGCACACTGTTGTCCAAATGCTGAAGGGACTGGGCTGTCACACTGTCGATGTCGTTTCCTCAGACCACCACCACATGTAAATGAACAACTTCCCCAGTCACTCCACGGTGACCAACCACCATCTAGAAACATGACAAAGTTAAACTACAGGCATGACTATAGTTCTATTACACCTATAGTTCAAGGTACGCCATCTATAAGTACTAGTTTGCAAAAGGTCTGGAATGTAATTAAACCTACTTTGACAGGGAATAAAGTTACAGATGTCCGTCTGCTCGTCTGTGCCAATACAAGGCCGTCCAAATGCCGAGGGTGTTGGATTATCACATGACCTTTGTCTCCTATTGCTTCCTCCTCCACAGGATACTGAGCACGAACTCCAGGGTCCCCATGACGACCAACCTCCATCTGTAAATATAGCGTTATTAACGTCAGTAGTTTTATATATTGTACCGCTATTTCTTGCTGTATTCTAACAAAGAGCAGCACTGGTTAAGGTATAATTCATGTAAGAGAACACATTAACAACGAATAGTTCTATTGACATGATTGATTCCGTTAAAAACTAGTTCACGAGAGTACGAATGTTCGCGTTTCACAAATATAGATTGCATTCGCGGCAACATAAGTTCGCGGATTCTAAATGTCAGCAAAAGACAAAAGCCAGCAACCTAAAAAGGACGATCTAATTTGACGCTTTCTGAGTATTTTGTGGCGAAAACGGCATTTATTTTATATTTTATATTCAGTCAAGTGCCGTATGGTAAGGCGAATTAAAGACAATGCTTACTTGCGCACGGATTCGTCATACAGATACGGTCGTCCCGCGAGTCCCCGAAACAATGATCACCAAATCTGCCTGGATAAGGATTGGAACAGGATCTATCTCGTCGTTGGATGCCCACATCACACGTGACAGAACAGGATCCCCATTCAGACCACATACTCCAATCACCGTGCACTGTATATAAGACATTGAAACACGTCAGTAGACCCACTTAGTTTGTAAATGTGAATAGGGTCGTATGTTTTAACATGTGTGCTTTTCTCAATAAATGTGCGATCGTCCTTCGTCTTCATAAAATATTTAGCGAGGAAACGAGAAATAGTTTTAAATGTTTAAGATGCTACACGCAACAATATACAAATGTAGCCGTCACAGCATACGTTTGCAGATAATGAGACAAATGATAATGCTATTATGCAACAACCTTTAATCTGAGTGAGCGTTTTTTTTTGAAACACGAATTACCAGGACATGCTTGGGACGAGCAAGGCAATGTTTCGTCCGTTTCTCCATTACACGGAAGTCCTCCGTTAGCAGTGGTCGGGTTATTACACTGTCTGGTACGAGTTAGAACGCCTCCGTTACAAGTGACACCACAGTTTGTCCATTCGCTCCAACCTGACCATCCACCATCTTGTAATTGTAATAAACAATTTTAAATGGTTTCTACTCAACTAGCAAGTAAGCAAATATGTGTAGCTAGGCTAGTTGTTTTTCTTTATATGGCGAATGTCAACTTTTTAATTATGTAACAAAGTTTGGTGTTTATATTTTGGTTTGAACCCACAGTACACTTACCTACTGGACACAAGTTACAATACTTTAGACATGTTTTCTGGGCTTGTTCAATGTTGTCACAGATGCCTAGTACAGAACTGAGTTTCACACAGTCAAACGTCGGGTCATCCTCACACACTGATGCTGTAAATACAAACTTAATACTGGTATGTTTTACCCAATGCGTTATCATACTATACATGCAAAGTCTACCGGTGTATGAATACGGTAAACTAGAAGACAGGCCCCTTATGGATGCGTGACATGCCAGATCTACCGGTGTATGAATACGGTTCACAAGAAGACAGGCCCCTTATGGATGCGTGACATGCCAAGTCTACTGGTGTATGAATACGGTACACTAGAAGACAGGCCCCTTATGGATGCGTGACATGCCAGATCTACCGGTGTATGATTACGGTACACAAGAAGACAGGCCGCTTATGGATGCGTGACATGCCAGATCTACCGCTGTATGAATACGGTACACAAGAAAACAGGCCACGTATGTATGCGTGACATGCCAGATCTACCGGTGTTTGAATACGTCACACTTGGAGAACTCATGTATAATATACCAAATGCTTTATCTTATTTCTACGATATAACAACATGACAGTGAATTCGGAAATTGTAACAAATGTTGCTTTCTTGCCTACATTATACTTTCGATGATGAAATCACTTACATTGATGCTGACACAGGTGTTTGTTACACATGTCTGTACTACAACATTCTAGACAGGTTGTATTGTGTTGTCCATCTCGCCGTGCAGACCGTCGTCCTACAAGTTCATCCCCGTTAATGACGTCAGTACAGTACTGAGGGTAGAATGAACATCGTTCTTTAGCTCAGTTTACAGTAAAACTCCACTATTAGGACCACCACTTGGTCTGAGGAAAAATGCTCTTTATAGTGGAGGTGGTCTTACTATTGAGTTAAGATGAAGAAGGAATCAATGAAACGGAACTTTAAAATGGTGGTCTTAATAGTGGAGCGGTCTCAATTTCGCGGTGGTCTTAAAGCGGGTTTTTACTGTATATCTATTTATATTTAGTTTGATTGTGAGACACTCAATTATGTGTATGTTATGCAAAGAAGGCGCTCGAATTCGTTCCTGGAGCCACCCAGTCCTAGGCAATAAGGGGTTAGGTTCTTGCTACTTCAATCAACGGGATCCTTAGTTGATTCGTAAGTATGTGCTCACAATGCATGCCATACTCACTGGCACTGTAACATAGATACCGCCGACTGTGCACTATTTAATTGTCAGAGTACATTATCCAGTTCTTCCACCATGCAGATGTCGAAGGGCTCGAGGGTCCATTTATCTTGTTCATGGTATCTTAATAATTTAAAACTCAGAGCTAGCTGTGTTCATGAAACGGAAGTTTATTTTAAAACAAACGGCGAAACTTCTGATTGGGCAAAAAAAGGTATGTTTACCGGAAACATCTTGTGTAATGTGTATTCATACAACTTGGTTGCAGACTAAAACAGAGAAATAGAAGACCTTGTTCATTAGTGAAGTGTACGCTGTTTCTTTGTTTGTGTCTATATAGGTTGCGTTATCTATAGTATGGTAATAGTGCACCACAAGATACATGGCAGATACATAACGTCTGTGAGCTGACAGTGTGTGAATAGTTTACATGTATACCTGCTCGTGTTGACATCCAAGTCTGTACACAGAACGTCCGTCTAGAAAGTCAATGTTTCGATAACAGACCTACAAATAGAACTTGTACATTATTCACAACTAATCATGATGACAAACGTTGTGTATACTTTAGTGCTTGCCCTATATTGTCAGTCATTCAGGGGCGCTAGAATTTAAAAATATAGTCTTACTTATTTGTGAAGAATAGTTATGTATTGCTGAAGAACGACTCTTGTGCATATAGCCACGCCTACAGTTTCCATATAGCCACGCCTACTGTTTCCATATGCAACGACACTGTAAATAATTAGGCACGTGTTTTATCATGTGTTATCTTAGATATTGCATCGTTTTCTCCGTAAAAGGCTCGGGGGGTTGGGATTGGGGGGATCGTTGCGCTACTCTCCCTTGGGCTACTTATTCTCGAAGAAATTACTTAATAAACTCTAACCTATACGTATAGCAAGACTACATTAGAAAGTATAACTACACTATTTCCGTGGATGAATTAATATATAATGTGTATTAGTTTAATTCACGAGTTGTATATTGTCTTTCTCAAACAACGTGTAGACTAAATTTACCTCATCTGCCAGACACGTGACTGTTGCGTTACAAGTCGTAGCAGAGCTTTCCTGACATTCGTAACAGCTCAGACACGCTAGAAATGTAATAATAAGACGATGTGAAAGTATGTGTAAATTATAAAAATTACAGTTGAAGCCAGTTTAATGACTACAGGTAGTTAAATGTACATAGCAAAGAAGAAGTGCACACCTCAAACATAAACTCGCTTACTGTATACGTATTGTATACATTGACCAAACACTGGTGAATTCATTACACAGACAGTTGAATTGTGAAATAGGTGGATTACATTGTCTTGTTTTTACAACAGAGTATAGAACACGTGTCCATTGTATACACATGTAACACCTATTGTGTAATGCATTGATCCATGTAATTTGTTCGGAAGTATCTGGTCAATGTTCTCATACAATAACAAAACATAGTAAAACATCTTCAAGTTTGACATTTCTCATCACTGTACCACAAACTATACGGGTTTTATGGCGTATAGCCTACAGACGAATATAGTCCGTGTGGAACATACTCGCAAAACAGTACACAGAACCATAAACTAGCATCGCTCAAATGAATAGGACATTTTAAAAGTGAAACAAAATGTTAAGGTTATACTTAGACGTGCATTGGATTAAATAAACAACAAAGTAAGAACTTCACTCACATGTTTGTTTGAACAGGTTAAAGTATGATATCAGAACGACACCTGAAAACAATTCGAGCATAGTAAACTTGATATACATAGACGATTGTAGAAACATAAATACAATCAACCCACATGAACGCTTGACTGATTTAACTAGAAACTAAATACAATATATGTAAATGTATCTGTATAAATGTTATAATTTATCGTAATGACAAATTGAAACTTATATCGAAGAACTACTCAACACACAACAAAACAAAATGTATCAACTCAAATCCCAGTCACCGACGTGTAATACCTCATGCGCACTAAAACAGGGTTCAGCACACAAATCCCACTCACCGACGTGTAATACCTCATGCCCAGTAAAACAGGGTTCAGCACACAAATCCCACTCACCGACGTGTAATACCTCATGCCCAGTAAAACAGGGTTCAGTACACAAATCCAAGTCACCGACGTGTAATACCTCATGCCCAGTAAAACAGGGTTCAGTACACAAATCCCACTCACCGACGTGTAATACCTCATGCGCACTAAAACAGGGTTCAGCACACAAATCCCACTCACCGACGTGTAATACCTC
>ENA-OREC01002510-OREC01002510.1-marine-metagenome-genome-assembly--contig:-NODE-2510-length-10166-cov-13.256616_pt1 | contig 10166 bp, 6 predicted proteins | sample MGYA00248626_ERZ508543 | MGnify/ENA primary metagenome ERZ508543 (study PRJEB26211, sample SAMN05518279) | marine metagenome | isolation source: Puget Sound, Washington, USA | host: Bankia setacea...
GGGGGGGGGGGGGGTATAATATGATATCATATATTTCGAAAATTGTTAGGTTAACTTGTACATACATTGTACATTGTACAAGATTTGAAATGAAACTCACAAATAGAATGCCTTTCAGATTAGACTTGTACGAACATACTCTCGTTAGCTGTATCTCTGAGTTAGTACTAAGTTTTCGATTCATACTTCAATGCTGTCAAGTGCGGTTAAATTCTGCCTGCTGTTATCAGTAAGTACTTAATGATAACGAGATATATTTGTTAAATATACCTTCCAGCCCGCAAACGATCATACAGTTCTTGTAGATAGAAAACATGTGACAGAGATAGTGGTTCAATATCATTATCTACATTATATTGGTTAAGAGAAAAAACGTTTTTTCTGTGGCAGATAGGACAATTGTGGCATTTTCTTAACTTCTTTTGATAAAAAAAGGGACGCCACAATTAATAAATACCATTATGTTTCAAGATTAAAAGCTTATTGGCATACTCAGAAGAACACGATCTTTTGACCAGTACTAAACTCAAAACAACGTAAAACAGGTAGTTGTAGGTTTGTGAACAATATACACATGGCTTCTTCTATATATTTGAATGCATTGATCAGTTTTGAATGTCTTTTAAATGCCATGATATTATTAAAGTTATTAACTTTATGCCATGAAATATTTTAAAAATACTAATCTCTTATTGAATGATTAAAAAAACATAACAAAAATGTAATTCTGATTCAACAAATCCGTGCAGACATTACCTACATAACCTATTTTCTCTAGAAATATTGTGAACTCTACCATTTGTTATTTCAACCTAATGAGAACCTAAACGTAGACTGATGAATGTTTTCGTAGTTTATTCATTCGTATATTGAAATAAAATAAAGGATCTTTACATTTACAGAAGTTGTTTCGGCGATGCGCGTATGTTACACTAATTGTGTTCTTTGGCGTCCAGTTTCTACTGATATTTAGACATATTTTTAAAACTTTAAATCGACTTTGAAATATTGTGAACTGATGATTTTAATGTCAAAGATATGTATATGTGTATATAAAGACAATAGTTATATCTGTAATTGTCCCAAATTGTTGTCGAAACGTGTATCTGATATGTGAACTAATGTTTATTTTCAGATATACAGTAATAGACAGACACACAATCGTCATGTTGTAACTCAACTTTAACAAAAAGATTCTAAACAGCCGTCATAGAAATTCGAATGAAGGACAAGACGAGCACAGGAAAAATAACCAACAACGGATTGACAATATACTGATTGATGATTGCTAAACAACCAGAAACCAGTACACGTACAACATAATGCCTAATTCTAGTGTACACTCTCATAAAGTGAATGACATGGTGAGATAAATAGACACGTTACGCAATATTGAAACACATTCTGAATGGAACCCAACATAAATTATATCTACATATGAACTAGATGAACAATTTTCGACGAATTCTATACTTATAATCATGATTAACGTCACCGACATACTGATAGAGAATGACACCAGTGGTGCAGGACAAATGTCTACGCTAATTGTGGTACTTAATTACGCCACTGGTGTTATTGCGCTCTTCATCTTCATTGGAGACGTCTTTGCGATCTACATCATGAAGAAATGCAAACGGATTCCTTTCCAGATCAAATATCTCTCCATCAGTTACATTCTCAGTGATGCTATCGGAGCACTCGTGTTTGTCATTAACCAGGTTGTGATCTTAATGTTCATGATGTCAACTGATTTGACGCACAATATAAGGATTGTGTCTGTAGGCATTATGCTGTCAGTGAGCTGGTTCTCGGTGGCAGCATTGTCAATGGATAGAGCCGTCGGATTAAAAGTGAACCTACGGTATGCAACGATGGTACGAAGGAAGACAATCAATATCACCATCTCCATCATCTGGATGTTTCATATCATCACAATGCCTTTCGTAATGATATACGGTTTTAAGACTGCTTGTAACTTGATTATGGACGAACACTGCAATCCATGGGCAGCAACAAAACTGGTGAGATTCTACATAATGGTATTATTGTTAATAGTTGGCTTCCTTGTTGTTGGATCTAACGCTTACGTCCATCGCATCGCTCGACGTCATGAGCGGCAAATTGCCGACATTAAGAAAAGCGCTTTCACAGGTAGATGTATAAATCCAGACAGTCCAATTAGTGAAAGACAATTATCAGCAACAAAAGCTATTCTTTCGATAATCGTCTCGTTCGTACTCTTTCACGCACCCATTATAATTCATCTACTAGTTCTAGAATCGAACATACACGCACGCCATGAGTTGCCCAGGCGATTGTTTCATGTTTTTAGCTTCGCATGTATTCAAATAAACTCGTTCGTAAATTTGTTCTTGTATTTTGGGAAGTTTAAAGAGTTTAAGTTCCAGCTATATTTGGTTCTGGGGGGAATATTTAAATCCTTCTCGGAAGTAGCAGAAAGGCAACGTGTTGATGTATATAACATTGTGGTTTCTAACGACTCTACTGTGAAGCGTTATCAGGCGGAAACTGAAGAGGGGAACAATTAACTGTGTGACCATTGACCACTGACCAGAGGACATAAAGACCCGTAACAAGGGCGTGACCGCTGATGAAAAGGACACACAATCAAAGCCGAAAATGGAAGATAAATTCACAGGAGTATCGGACAATCTGTGGTTAAAGCGATGCATACGTACCTAAAGACCAGTATTTAAATTTCCGATCTTGAACATGTCTCTGAGAATTATTATTTTGTGTTGACGTATTCACCAAACTAATACGATATGTTCTTTATAACTGTATGTATGCAACCAACCCGAATGATACATGTGAACTATAAGCCGTACTCAAACATCCGAAAAACGACGACACCTGACACGGAAGAGTTTACCAAATGTATTATTGAAGAACGTGACCAGCTGAAACTAGATATAAACACAACCTACCCGCGGGTTTGTTTACGAGCAGTCATGTAGCAATAGTGTGTTCGTTTAAAACAGTGTCTTTATGGCTTTAGATATATTTTAACAGCGGTACATTCTGTCAAACATGTCGATAGTTTTGGACTTAATGATTAGGCAATAAACCTTTACACTGCCACATGATCTGACAATTTACCTGTACACTGCCTGATGATCTGACAATTAACCTTTACACTGCCTGATGATCTGACAATTTACGTGTACACTGCCTGATACTTTGATAATATACGTGTACACTGCCTGATGATTCGACAATTTACGTGTACACTGCCTGATGATTCGACGATCTACGTATGTACTGCCTGATGATTCGACAATTTACGTGTACACTGCCTGATGATTCGACAATTTACGTGTATACTACCTGATGATTTGAGAATTTACCTGTACACTGCCTGATGATTCGACAATTTACGTGTATACTGCCTGGTGATTTGAGAATTTACCTGTACACTGCCTTATGATTCGACAATTTACGTGTATACTGCCTGGTGATTCGACAATTTACGTGTATACTGCCTGATGATTCGACAAGTTACGTGTACACTGCCTGATGATTCGACAATTTACGTGTACACTGCCTGATGCTTTGACAACGTACGTGTACACTGCCTGATGATTCGACAATTTACGTGTTCACTGCCTGATGATTCGACAATTTACGTGTACACTGCCTGATGCTTTGACAATTTACGTGTATACTGCCTGATGATTCGACAATTTACGTGTACACTGCCTGATGCTTTGACAATTTACGTTTAGACTGCTTGATGATTCGACAATTTACGTGTACACTGCCTGATGATTCGACAATTTACGTGTTCACTGCCTGATGCTTTGACAATTTACGTTTACACTGCTTGATGATTCGACAATTAACGTGTACACTGCCTGATGCTTTGACAATGTACGTGTACACTGCCTGATGATTCGACAATTTACGTGTACACTGCCTGATGCTTTGACAATTTACGTTTACACTGCTTGATGATTCGACAATTAATTTACGTGAACACTGCCTGATGATTCGACAATTTATGTGTACACTGCATGATGCTTTGACAATGTACGTGTACACTGCCTGATGATTCGACAATTTACGTGTATACTGCCTTGTGATTTGAGAATTTACCTGTACACTGCCTGATGATTCAACAATGTACGTGTACACTGCCTGATGCTTTGACAACTTACATGTACACTGCCTGATGATTTGACAATTTACGTTTACACTGGCTGATGCTTTGACAATTTACGTGTACATTGCCTGATGATTCCACAATTTACCTTTACACTGCCTGATGCTCTGACAAGTGACGTGTTCAGTGCCTTTTGATTCGACAATTTACGCATGTACACTGCCTGATAATTCGACAGTTTACGTGTACTGTCTGATGATTCGACAATGTACGTGTACACTCGCTGATGATTTGACAATTTCCGTGTACACTGCCTGATGATTCGACAAGCTACGTGTGTACTGCCTGATGATTCGACAATTTATGTGTACACTGCCTGATGATTCGACAAGTTATGTGTACACTGCCTGATGATTCAACAATTTATGTGTACACTGCCTGATGATTCGACAATCTACGTATGTACTGCCTGTTGATTCGACAATTTATGTGTACACTGCCTGATGATTCGACAAATTATGTGTACACTGCCTGATGATTCGACAATTTATGTGTACACTGCCTGATGATTCGACATTCTACGTGTGTACTGCTTGATGATTCGACAATTTATGTGTACACTGCCTGATGATTCGACAATTTATGTGTACACTGCCTGATGATTCAACAATTTACGTGTACACTGTCTGTTAAACAATCCTCATGTATAAATGTCGTAATGTTTGGATGCACACAGAGATAAACTAATCTGTTCTGAATGACTGTATGCTCATCTGTATTTGTTGTGTATGAGCGCCAGCCGTTTTAGCAGAACAGAACAGTTATGTTGTTCTGTTCCCTTAAGCAGTAGGATTCAACACTAGTTTTAATAAGAGAAATCAAGTTTTCACAGTGGAACGTATGTTGTTTGAAATGTCTTCTCTGCTAAGGAACTTGTACAGCTGATGATGTCATTTGTGTCAACTACAATGACTGATGTTTATGTTGTGAAAAGTTACGTTAACTATCCATAGTACATGTATATTCTTACAAACACAATCAATGTGTAAGCGATTGTAACACATTATACCAATGAAAGTTTCTACTTCTACTCAAGGCAACATTCTTGTAATAGAAACGTACATGTGTTCGTTTGAAATGTGTGTAACAACCACCACTACATGGCCCACCACCAGAGAATGTACCGAGTATAAAGGTCGGTTATTTCTATTGACGGGTAGGGTCTTGACTGATGATGTCGACTGATGGTATATCTACTGTACTATAAACAATATATCTACTATAAGTATTATATATATCTAAAATGTAAGTTCTGTCATTACCCTGGATACAAATTGATAATATGTTGTTTATGAATATGATGTTTACATTTTAAAATGATTGTTAAAATAAATACAATAATAAATCCAACACGATAATGTGTTAAGTTTTATGTTGCTATGTAGCTATATGTTATTACTTTTTTGTATTTCCTTCAACGAATATTCACCATGATGGGTACCGTTTTGTGAACGCACTTACGCAAAACTTTAACTTACGCAAAATTTAATCTTACGCACACATTTAGTGGTAGAATATACACTCCTTAATTGAATCCAAAATAACTTTATATTCTGATATTAATTCACATTGTCTGAAAACCTGCATTAACTTGTTCGTATACAATCAGCTGTTAAAGTTAACTTAAGGTTTTGTGTAAGTGTTTTAGTAAAACGTTAACATGGAAATGTGCGGTCAACAACTGAGCATTGTTTAAAGGTGGACTTTCACTCAAAATAAAACAATGAACATATTCATCTGTATTTCATAGCCACAACGTACTTATGAAACCACGCCCTTGTAGAATATATAGACAACTGAAATTGATCCTATAGCCTAGTAAGCATATACCGAAATTGTCAAAAAGTAATATTTGACGGGTCAGTCATTAAGTTTTCTTAGAACTTACGGCCAAAGTAATAAAACCAATGTTGTGTTGTTGTTTCATTAAAATTCAACCCATATTCCTTCATAAGAAGCATTAACTATAATATATGTATGCTTATTTCTTAATATATATATATATATATATATGTGTGTATCAGGAAATAAAATAATTGGGAATGTAAGGGCAACTTTAACCAGTAGATTTCAATTATCGGTATTTCCTCTATACCTCAGAATACAGTACACGGCTATGACTAGGCACTTTAAGAGTTATATAAGCGTGTGCGATGTCAGCAGACAAGCTTACATAACTCGTAATAAGCTATTACCTAGTATTTTCATTTCAGACAACAATTAAATTAAATATAACATCACCGCTTAAGATGAAACACAATCTCATTACTGGAATCGAGACGGCGTTTGCTATGATTTCATATTTCATAATATATCAATGATACCAAAACACTACTATACGAACCCTTTGCAAAAAACCCAGATCTGAAAACATTGCCGTCTGCGACAGTAAGAGTTAGTTCGTCATATGATTACTCTCTACTTAGTTTCTCTCTTTCAGGTGATATGCAGTATGGTTCTTTTCTCCCTCGCATCCGTATTGATTATTAGGGGCTTTCTTATTTCGAAGAAAGCACTGCATGACGCCAATTAGGTAGAGAAATATATAAACATATACGGTAAGGTAAGGAAAGAAATAATTGCTGAGAAATAAGAAGAAAAACCAAGAAAAGAACAAGAATGACCATCCTCTCCGGCAAAACGTACAGTCCCTAAATGAGCGTTTGTTTATTTTTGTATGTAACCCATTCTTTGACAAAAAATATTAACGCACTGTATTTTAGTTGCCATCGAATACAACCACACATATACCATAGTTATCAACAGATGACTGCTTGGATAAGAACGAACTAGATAAGCATCAGCGAAAGAATCTTGTCAATATGCTCCTGTAAGAGATATCACGTGATTACCATGACTCGGCTTCTGCAGGTACACTTCTAGGATTGAAGCCAAAATGTTCTATCTGCTGCTTTAGTCAAGAGCACTTTGAGCAAGTTCGCTTTCATTGTTCACTATTTTCTCAGTTCGAGAAGCAGTTTCTGTTGAAGCCATATTAGTGTAGACATTTTAAAGTAATATGTAGATCTATGTATCTATTTATTATCAGAAAAAAACGTCGTTTGCCAATAAAAACACTTCATGAAAATAATGCATAACATAAGATGAATACACAGATAAGCACAATGGCATTAAAATTTAAGAAGCAACTAAGTCCACTAGGTATTTTCCCGAGTTTGTCGTCATCTTCTTTTTGTTTGACGTCATATATTACGTCATGTGCATCCTTTCTGCTCGCTCGATGAATCTCTTTGGACGCTGCCTTCATTCTAGGGCTAGGTGACCCTGAAAAATAATTAAAAAGAGTTTCGGATCTTCGGCTTCTGATTGGTATTTAAATTTCCATTATAACTATCCCTTTCTAGTTCACAAACTTAAAAGAAACGTGCTTGAATGTTCATACAGATAGGTCCGAGCGAAATGGTTCTTTGTACTAATGAAAGAATAACCAGATAGAACCCGTTTGCACTCACCCAACGGTACGTTCTATTCGTCTGAAAAGTGGTTATCATTTTGAACGAAACGGTTGGCTAGAGTATTTTTAACGTTCTTCGAATATTGCAGCGTCACTTTAGTGCATTTTCAGCCATTTTGTCTGACTCACGAATAATGTTAAAAGGCAGTGAAGTTGTGACTGTTTTGAAAGTAAGTGAATGAGTTGTTTGTTCGTAGTAGGGTGTTTGTCGGGAACATATTTACATTTAAAAGCACCTGCATTGCCTGGTTTAATGTAGAAGAATTATTATGAATATCTATATATTACACACGTTTGGTATAACTCAAGACAGGCCATAGGAGATAATATGACAGGCAGCCGATTCATGCGCGCAGAAAAGTCACGTAATACAAATAATCCAACTCTCGTTGTCGTCTGAGAAAAACATTTTATGAAAAACTCAACAATCCGGAAACGTTTACAATCCCGCCAGAAGACTCGATAAACAACATTTCCTAAACTAATTTCATACGCACATTAAATGACAACTCACGTTAGAAACTATGTATGTTTAACCTACCGTTTCTATATACGTTGAAATCCTCCAACTCTGTAAATGCTGTGTCGTTGATGGTACTTTGTCGTTTCATGGCAATTCTGTTTCTCTTAATGCCAAGTCTGTGTGCACTCCAAACAGTCAAACCCTCGATCTGAATATAAACATGTATACACTCATTAAAATACATGCTTCAGTTTACAGAGAGCTGGTAATATCGCATTAAAGATACGCGCTGACTGACTACCGAGGACAGACCATTCTAAATGTAATCTTAGTAACACGTATACGTTTTCATGGCATTTCTGATGATGTCAAATATAATTATTATGTTACCCTGTTGCTGTTTTTTTTAAATCTAAAATCAAATGTTAATAAAAAGAAAATTTTTCTATCAACTTTGGGGTGATTTTTCTATAAACTTTGTAAAAACAAGGAATTGTAAAGTCTTTTTCAAGAGCAACTATTATTGTTTCCTGAAACATTTCGCATAAACTTACTCCACGGCCACTGTCAATTTTGTCTAACGATCAGCTCTTAACAAAGGAGATTCCGTCTTTTTTATCATGACAGCCTCCGTTTATGTTTTTTTATTGATCGTTTAAATCAGTTTGGTATTGGACATTGCCAAAAGCATGCATTATCGTTCCCCCAAAACACATCGTACAACTCTTATAGGCGGCTTCTGTCATTTCGTCGAAGTTGATGATACATGTAGCTCTTCACAGAGAAGATTCAAACTTTTTAATACCATTTTCATTGGTCGAGAAATGTCTATCAATATTCGTCCTTTACGAAGTCTCGCTAGTCAGTTATCACTTTTCCCAGGGTATCATATAATTATGTTACGAATAGCATGTGTGCCAATGATGGATATATGGGTAATAACTAGTAAACCAATTTTGACATCAAGGGAGCAATTGTTAGATCAGCTTACCTCCTCGTAGTCAGGTCTGGCCGTACAGAAGCTTAGGATGACCATAACTAACGTGGATACGACTAGCAGGATGGCGGAGAAGTATGTAAAGTTGAACGCAGACAATATCCCTGGACGAGTGTCTCTCTCACCACAGTTAGGGGAGGGGTAAATCAAGTCCAACACTAGTCTTGCCACGCCCAACAACTGACCAAGGAACACGCCCCAAAACGCACCCTGTTAAAATAACAAATTCATGGTATTATATTAAATGGTTTAACTTACTTTTGTCAGACTTAAAGGTACGCTTTGACGTATACGTGCTAAACATCATTGATAGTAAACATGTACCATCTATCAACTTTAATATTGTTCACAGTATTATACATAACGTTTAAAGATTCACTATTCCTTCAAATCACATTGATCTACGATACATAGACACCTTATATTTTAGAAAGTGGACTCAGTTTCACTTACGCTGACATGTTATCGGTCATCAAAATTAAATACCCAATTGAGACGTGGAACACAAACGCGTGAGTTTCTGTTACCATTTTGACAGTTACCGGTACAACGTAATCCCATTGGACAATTAGTAAAGCACTAAAGCCACAATGTCAAACAGGCAGCTTTTTTCATCCAGTAGCATATTAAAAAATAGTAGGCATTTAATGATAGAACTTGTTTTGTGAAGTAAAAAGCCGAAAGAAATACGAATTTTCCGTTTATCCGTAGAAATTTGAACAAAAACATTATACAGACAAAAAGTTATTCCAAAACAATCGAAATTAAATTGTTTATGCTTTAAATAGTTCACGTGGCGAACATATTGATAGGATGTTTCTGATAATAAAATGTGAGGTTTGTAAATGTTCATGGATGGAATCAAACGTTAATGTGCTTAGTAAGATGTATTTCTGTCAAAGTACCCGAAGTATTACCGACACGTGACAATGAGTTTGGGTAAATGGCCAAAGGTATAGGACGATGTATATAGCTCATACACGTAACTACAGTATACATTAGAGCAAACTATAAACGCCTGGAAAGTTAAATATGTCCTGTCTTT
>ENA-OREC01002511-OREC01002511.1-marine-metagenome-genome-assembly--contig:-NODE-2511-length-10165-cov-14.007633_pt1 | contig 10165 bp, 6 predicted proteins | sample MGYA00248626_ERZ508543 | MGnify/ENA primary metagenome ERZ508543 (study PRJEB26211, sample SAMN05518279) | marine metagenome | isolation source: Puget Sound, Washington, USA | host: Bankia setacea...
CGACACTGTGCGTAACGTTTGAACTCCTTATTTACCTGGCGACACTGTGCGTAACGTTTGAACTCCTTATTTACCTGTCTACACTGTGCGTAACGTTTGAACTCCTTATTTACCTGGCGACACTGTGCGTAACTTTTGAACTCCTTATTTACCTGGCGACACTGTGCGTAACGTTTGAACTCCTTATTTACCTGTCGACACTGTGCGTTACGTTTGGACTCCTTATTTACCTGGCGTCACTGTGCGTAATGTTTGAACTCCTTATTTACCTGGCGACACTGTGCGTTACGTTTGGACTCCTTATTTACCTGGCGACACTGTGCGTAGAGTTTGGACTCCTTATTTACCTGTCGACACTGCATCAACTCCTGCAATGAAATCACTCATTAAAGATACGATAAATTGTGTTAAACTTCACATGTATAGGTAATGTGTTTCATAAGAGCAAATTTAACACTAGTAACCATAATAATTGGGCACCACACAAGTTCGAGTAAAATATACAAACCCATTTACATACATAACGTAATAACACGCTCAGATCTTGTATACAAACATGTTAGATATAACGTTATCAATCTTGATATAAATGTGTTATTTCATTAAACATGTAACTCTTATACTATCGATACTAAATTCATACACGTGTGCAACATCCAAATCACTTAAAAATGTTACTGAAACAAATAAAAAGATACTCATTTTGAATAGTTTCATTCGGTAGGCGTATACGTTCCGTAGTGCTATACCTCCAATGTCATCTTCTTATATAATCCATGTATACAAGTAAACATAAACCTTTTCAAACAATGTTTATTAACGTCTAATTAGTATTGCTACTGATCTACTTAGGTTTTCTCATCAGACTAGAATCTCCTTTTACTAATAATACATTGATTCTGTTTCGTTCAAGATAGTTTGATGACTGTTCTAAAGCTATAAACTCTGTTTCAAATTAAGCTTATTCATTTAACAACATTTTTTTTTATATAGTTTGAACAGTTTGTACACAGAAGTTTCTTCTGGAATTCAGTATACATGGTGTTAGTCGTATATTTGACAATCGTTAAAGCCGCTGTCGGTTGAACATTTAATGGAAAGCATGTTGCATCTAGTGAGTGCTACCGATTAAATACACTATTGTAAACCCATATAATTGATATAAAATATTAAGTCTGGCATTGATAGCGTTGTACCACGAGAAGAGATATTGTTCATCAATGGTATTATGCTTCAAACGCTGCATTATTCCCTTACTCATAATAAATTCCACTAGACTAGATTTGGTAACATACAATCTATTGCATTTTACATTCACTAGAATTCTTTTTAAATTGAGTTTAACGATATGGAGACACTTCCTCAAAGCAACTTTTATAATCTCAATGTAGTTGTGTAATTCTCGGAGGAACATTCCAGGTGTTATCAAAGCGTGTCGATTTATGGCAAATTGATCCTCTTTCACGTAGATTTTCGGTATGAATTCAATTCTAAAGTATATACACATCCAATTAAGTGGTCTGTTTCCTTATTTCTCAAATGTGCACAAAATCGTTAAATATTTCATATTGTCCGTCTCATGGGGCGTTGTCGAAGATTGAACTTAACCAATAGGTGTAACTATGATTAAAGGATTTGCAAAATTCTGTTTAGAATGTTCAGAAGTGGCACTTAAATTAAAGCGTTTAGAAACGAACCGGATAAATACGGTAATAAATATATGTTAAAGAATACAACGATGAGAAGCATAGCAGAATGCTGGCATCGTCTTATAGAGAGTTGTATGGTGTTGTTTGGATTGAACTCCACCATCGTCCCAACTTTGTTTACCTCTGACGCGATCGAAGCGTGAACCCGTTTTCTGAGTCTACAGAATATGAATTCACACATCACATTCCCAAATGAATGTAAATGTCATTCAAATAAAGAATGAAATGATTGCAATATATCCATAGTTTGGGTCTGTTACACGACTCCATACACTGGAACATATATTGTCCTGAGTAAACAACACATCTTCAAGTGAAGTGTTTTCTTAGTCTGCAGAATGTTAGGGCACAAAATACATCTCCCACAATCGTAAATATAAGTCCAATAAGAAACATAATGGCTCCAATGTTAAGCACCATCGGTCCTAACATAGAGCTTTCCTTACAAAGTCCGTGTGAATATTGAAAATTTTCATTCATATATTTAGTTATTACCGTTATAATTGCGTTATAATCCCTAACAAAGAGATAACCACAAACAGGGTTTTTGTACAACTTGACTTCCACTTTATTTCCACATTTTGCACGTGTTTAGTTATGATAAATCTCTGAATACAAACACACGCGATGTTACCTTGTGACATGACCTGGAATGTAAAACTCGTAAATATTGTAAATGCACAAACATGTACGCTTATCTGACCGTCTACGTTAACTATTCCAATAAGAAACAAGGTTAGTCCACAGCATGTATCGATGATACTCAAAAAGAAAATGTGTATTAGAAATCCGAATTTGTCGTTGTAAGTTTGTTGCGAATTTAACATCTTTACGATAACAAAAAGTATGCAAACATTTACCAAGAAAATAATTCCCACGAAAAGAGCTGTTGACACTGCAATCATCAAAAACGCTTCATCCATTTGCGTTACGTTTAAATTCCTAGTTGACATGGATGTTCAAAATTCACTTGTGGTTAGTATCTTATGAAAGATACGCGTTATTGTCTTTAGTACTACATGTTTAGGTGTCTTAAACTGTGTCACCGTTGTAGAGCAAACAATCACGAAACAAACTGATACAAGTAGACATAATTACCTGTAAAAGAAATCACTCTGAGATAAATATTATAACACACATATGTAACGTTATTGCATGTTCAATTCTTTAAATACATGTGTTTAAAACAAGAGAAACATATACAGTCCGAGTTTCGAGAAGTAAGCGTTCACGTTCCAGATATTTATACGTGTACCTACACTGGTATCTTTTAATATAGTGCCTATATATTGTATATAAGTAAATGCCAGACAATGTACATGGACTAGCGCTTAATGAGAGGTAATGTGTTTTATTTTAGACATCTAAAACATTAATTGACTTTCAGACGTTTCAGTTTACTAGTCTGCCCTCCAATTATGACCTCATAAGTGAAGACTTCAAAGTGTTGATTCCTTTTCCTTCACGTTCGAGATCGTTTGATAAGTATACTGAAGTTATTAATCCATCAACTGTTGCAAATTAGTAGACAAGAGTTCGGCTATACGGCATCCAAAAGAAGATTTAAAAAGAAACATTTATGTATCAACAGTTGTCTTATATGACCATATTCAACTTCGTTGTTGGTTGTGTTTTCGATGGGTTGCAATAATGTGTGGTTTTGTTTCGATTGCAAATATTGGTGTTATAACCATACCACTTATTGAAAACATGTTACAGAAGTTATTTATAAAGCAAAGAGGGAATTTTGTGGAACCATGTACTGAGCTCTAACATCAAACGGTATATTTGTTGTCAATTTACAAGCTCGATTGATCTGTTAAATCTCTAGAACACTTTTAAATACAATCGGTTCAATGAATGTAAATGCCATTCCAATAAAGAACAACATGAGTGCAATGTTTCCAGTGTTAATACACAAGGTATGTTATTAAGGTGGTGGTGTCTCTGATTGACATAAAGTGGACAATTGAGGAGAAAATGTGGACAAGTTTCTACAGCGTTACAGATGCATCGAGGAGAGTCAATAATGCTTTTCCTGTGAAGATCATGATTAAGGAAACTGCAACCATCTTTCGACCCATGTTTTAAAATCTGATAAATTAAAATTTTAAATTTTAGTCCACCTATCTATACGCTACAGGCAGCTAAACTTATTCATTAAAAACAATATATTCAGTATGCATTAAATGGTCAACTAATATTTGTCTAATGGACGATTATGGCTGATATTTTTCCATGAGGGTGTAAGCAATCATTATTATGCTTGTACCTCAAGGTAGGAGTGTTTGTTGAATTTATATTTTATTTCAATTAATAAAACGTTAACATTTCATTGCATTTAAATGTAAAGTATGTGCAGTTTTTGTTTTGCAAGAGTGCTTATGCAAAACGTTTCATTTTTCCTTTACGTCACATTAATATAACTTATCTGTCATAAACCATCGAACATATAGGAATATCTTGATATGTCATTATGTATTTTCTAGAATTATTTTTTGAGCGTCAACACTTTAATGAATCCCTGTCAACGAGATATGTGATTGTGTAAGAAGACAGTTCGAGAACTATATCGGCTAAATGTATGGCTGTATTGTCTGATTCTTTTAATTCACAATAAATGGAATTCCCATGACTGTATTAAGAACACACATACACATATTTGTGTTGGTGAACGTACTTCCCTTTCATCTGTTCTTGACGTATTTGTATTTAGAAGGTACACTTCATTAGCACATACACAACGAGTATGGTGTTAAACAAGTGGCACCTCATGAAAGAGTTTCAAGAGTTTATTTCATAATAGAACATGCAGAAATGCCTCTGTGAATACTAGCAATAAACAAACATATATACATTTAATATTAATACAATTTCAAATCAAACATCAACTACATTCATAATGCATACAATTACAAATCAACACATCAATTATATGCATGTATTTTTGTGGTGTTTGGGTATCAGTTAAAACTAGTAAATACTGATGGAGAGGATGATATCGGGTATATTCAATTTGACATGATTTCCCCAAACTTGAGAAAATAGTTCACTTTAGAAAGCCTTAAGAAATCATGATTATAATGTCTATCTGTTTGGTCAACAGTTCCAATTAAAATCCTCGCCTCAGTTATGCAATGATGATTTTGGTAACATTCAAGTATGTTGTTCAGAGGTGGTATGGATGCGTCAGAACAGTTGACAGTGTATCTGGGACAACTGTTGACTGCTCCTCAAGTATTATTGCGTTACTCGATCTGCTATCACAATCCACCTACATTCTCAGCTGGTGTCTGCCTGCCTTATAATGTTCCGGTCCTTTAATGCCTATAATGACGTCATCAGTAGCATCCATCCGCTATAAACATAGTGCAAGCTAATATGACATGCTGTAGACTTCCGGTTCTTTTGCAGAGTTAGCATATTGGTTGTTCGAGGAGACCCATTTCGCAAAAGAATACAATCCGTACATTGTGCTCCCCCTACGCAAAGACAAACGTTCTGTGCTAAATTGGGTACCGCGCAGAACTTAAAAATCATAAACTTATCTAAACTGGAATGAAAGGCAGATGGGTTCATAGTGCCATATATTTGATCATGTCAGTTTTCATTGGAAGGATTTCCATATCGTCCCTTCTCCATAACTCTTGACATCCTGGTTTCCTGCTCTGTTTCAAGCACCTCATATTGAACCAGCACTCGCTCTGTTACTGGAGCACTCTTGTCTTGGAATTAGAGCATTGAATTTGTTCGCTAAAACACAGCCCGTACGAGCAATCTAAAACATGATTGCCGTCAACAGAAAACTAAAAGACTATCCTTGAGGATTCGTACAATAGGTTAATCCGAGGTTTATAACGGCATATTTGTTTACATTCGTATAATAACGTGATTGTTTAAATCCGACCATGAACCTGGATAACAGCGGTTCAGTGATCTTGATGTGCATTCACTGTTTTTGGATTCATTATATTATATATAATAATAATAACAACAGCGGCTAAGTGATCTTCTTGTGCATTCAATTTATTTGAGATATATATATATATATATATATATATATATAATAACAGCGGCTCAGTGATCTTGATGTGCATTCACTTTATTTGATATATATATAATAATAACAGCGGCTCAATGATCTTGATGTGCATTCACTTTATTTGATATATATATAATAATAATAACAAGGGCTCAGTGATCTTGATGTGCATTGACTTTCCTTATATATAAGAGGATAATCCATGTATTTTCATGGTTGAAGACAAATGCTTAAATATCTCCCGGTGAAATCAAGAACATTTTACACGGAAATCTGGAAATCAAACACGATTTGATGTAAATGGGAGAGGAATTTTAATATAAGAGTTGTTTTTAACAATTGAGATGTAGTTATGGAACTGCATTAAGAAACACAAGTACTTTCCCAACCAGGTAATATTATAATTAAATAAAAATATTACTACCAATAATACTTAGTTTTATAGCAAAAACCTTTACGTGAGATAGTTATAAATGTTATAACAGTTATTGCGAAAGGCAACTATACGCCATGCGTGTAACTGATATATGAAATGACAATTATATATGTTTGCCTGAACGATGATATATAAAAAACCAATCAAATAAGAATTAAAATAATTTGATTGGAAAAAAAAAAGGTATACGAGAGACTGTGGTATTTCCTAGTAGCTGGTTCTGCAGCAACATGTCTTCTATAATTGGAGTCAATACTATGTTGCAGCTGAATGATATATAAACGTTGGTACTTATCTACAGAGAGGGTTTAAATACAGAGAGGGTTTAAATACAGAGAGGGTTTAAATACTATCATCTTGATATACCATTGGAAAGGATATGCAGCTTACTATCAGGTAAGTCATATAACAATTAATTATTACTATATGAACAGAACATTCTTATTTATCTAAAGTAACACATGTGTTAGTGTAGTAGTATAAACATTTACGAGCAACGATATCTGGTGAGAATGTGTTTACAAAATAGGTGTTTTTTGTTTATATATAATATATATTTTAAATATCATTGTAAATAATGTCGAATAAAGTGATTTAGTACATGGTGTGATGTATTTCAGAATTGATACAATGTCATAAACATGACCAACGGAACATCACCTGTTGTAGTAGAAGATTACTACTGGCCAGTTAAAGTTACGACGTCCATCTTTGGAGGAATTATATTCACTGCTAACCTGTGCATTCTTTGTTTTATCATAAAGTTGTTTGTAACACAACCGTCTTATCAGGACAAGTACGGGTTTTTCATACATCTGACCTTCGTTTTGATCAACGACACATTGTGTGGGTTTACTGTGTTTCTAATTGGAATAGTTAGTGTGGAAAACGTCACAAGTGCCCGCACGTGTGCGATACTGCTATATTTATCGTTCTCTTTACAACTAGTATCCCAAAGTAATATCGCGTGTGTTTGTTTTCAACGATTTATACTTTCTAAGAGTATTGAATCGACTCAGGTAAAATGGAGGTCCGTTTATACAAAACTACTTTTTGTGGCAAATTTAGGGATCGATATCGTGGCGTTTGTAATCTACCTGACCCGGGTCGATGTGTTTTACAATCAAGATAATACGGGATCATGTGTATGGAGTCGTGTAACGGACCCAAACGCTGGATACATCGTTCTCATTTCATTCTTTATTGGAATGACATTTACATTCATTGGGGATGTATTGTGTGTTTTCATATTCTGTAGACTAAGAAAACGTGTGCACGCTTCGATCGATTCAGAGGTAAACACAGTTGGGACGATGGTGGAGTCCAATCCAAACAACACCATACACATCTCTACCAGACGGCGACAACAGAGAGCCATGAGGACATTGCTTCTCATCGTTGTATTCTTTAACATCTCTTTACTACCGTATCTAACCGGTTCCTTTCTTAACGCTGTAGTTGAAGAGCCTCTTCCAAACATTATAAACCGAATTATGTTTTTGACACTTTTTACAAACTCGCTTGCAAATCCTTTAATCATAGTTACACGTATTGGAGAAGTTCGATCATCGATTATTCTGACTGTCAGACAGACGATTGGCAATATTGAACGTTGTCGTGAAAACTTGAGAAAAAGGAGGAATTGAAATCGACAACTGAAAAGGACGGATTTGTTATTGTTTTAGGATATGTTGGTTGTACATTTGTTCACATATTAATTCTAGTACTGTATGTATGTGTTGAAGCTTGTTTATTTAAACTTATGACGTATACCATGAATGACATATAAGCCTGGATCAGGCTGTGTACTCGACTGTTTTGTTTAAATTATGCATTTCGATTTTTAGGCTTTATCATGCCTCTATAAGGTATATATAAAGTCATACAGTTAAAAGAGATACAAACAAATGTATGCTAGTATACTAAAGTTGTCAAGTATATATAAACTATTTAAGACAACTTGTTATTCACTTTTTATTCACTTGTTCGTGTTAATGAAATTCAAGTCGCAAGCAACATGTGCTGTAACATACACACGTTAATAACAGTTGAGATTTAAATAAAATGCGAACTGTTCCACAAGTGCTAAAAATACTAAAGGCATTTACAGATAGCCAAATAGATGAACTGCGTAAGACTAATTGGGCTTCATATGGGTTGATCACATCATATTTGTGTATATAGTGTGTATTAGTTTAACATCTTATATTTACTTGTATTTGTATTGTGGGTAATCACGTTTAGAATTGACTTCAGTACGCCTTTATATCGAACTGCCGTTTAACTGCACCATTAAAGTGCCAAGTTTAATTATGAGTTACTAGACGTATCGGGAAAATACCATGGTAGGAACTAGCTAAAACTACTTTTTCAGTATAGCAGGACTTTTACTATAATATTTATATTACATCCGTAAATCAAGAAATATCGAAAACACCTCGCTTGATACAAAGACGTCAAAAAATAAAATAAATGAAACAAGATGAGATGCACCATTTCCAATCACATCTGTCCTACATTTCAAGACGATCATTTACACTAGAATTTCACAATAACAAGCTAAGTAATGTTCAAACTAGATAATAGTATTGTCCCATTTAGAATACTGAAGCTGAACACACATTATTTGGGTGATCTTTGATTCGGACTGCCTTGCTGGAATGCGATAACATATCAACGCCAATTTGCTAGACAAATGACAAACATTAGATGTGATACTCATGAAAACTGTCATCTAATCGATAATGTTAGTAATCCAATTAATACTACAGAATAGAGACTCGCTAAAGAGCTTTGATAGAAGTATTTTGGGTAAAATGATTTCACACAATATGATTGTCAGTTTCCACATGTACCTATTGCGAGGAAATACCGCTATGGAATGTGTCTAAAGAATTAAAAGAAAGATTGCTTCACTTGGCTTGCGTTTTTAAGACCCGTTTTAGATTCTTCTTAATCTATTGCTTGGGCATGTTAAACCATCGTCAGAAAGATTCAATAACCGACATACTGGTTATATAAAAGTGATTCATTGTATATTCAACAACTGTAAGCTTCTTATACACGTTTATATAACCAAGTCCTAAGTTTGTTACCAAGTATTACTCACTTACAATTGGTCATTATCATAAAGAATCACTAAACTATTCTTCTGGACTAACGCCATTATAAACATTGATACACATTTGTACAACGCATTGTATGTCTGATTGTGTGCAAGAAGATTAAGAAAGATGATAATTTTGTATCGAAGTCATCTGTAGATTTAGAATGCTTAGTTTTGCTGTAGTGATAATATTGGGAAATACTGTACTTCCATAGCAAAACGTATTTTCACGATGGACAGGTGTTGCTCATTGTTGAACTCATCCAAGGTTTTGAACCAACATGACACCTTTCACTTTTGGAATAGACATATTTACTAAAATCTCCGTTTTTCCTACAAAAATATAGTTCAAGTTTATTTGATTCTCTCCGCACATGTACATATGATATGAGGCAATATTACAATTTACACAGTTAATGTATATTAGGCTATAAAGTAAGCAAATGTTATAACGTAGTAGGTTTTACAAATACTGTTAAAGTCACACACCAAAACACATATACGTTTTAACTCAAACTACACTAGTTGAAAAAATAAAGCTAACTACACAAGTAATATGTTCAGTCAGGTGGACGTTTAACACTTTCTAACACTTTAGTGAAAATATTTCCTTAACTAACAGTTATATGTAATCATTGTAAGTGTGAACACAACTACTTTTAAATACAGGATGTTTAAGCGTCTGAAAACATTCGCACTAAATAGTTTAGACATGTAGATGCATAGTAACATATGATTTAGCAAAATATGTCGTTAGCACTGTGAGTATGTGTAGGTCATGGCAAAGTTGAAACAATTTAATTTGAACAGCGTTTGAAACGAAATGAAAACTACTCACCACTTTTAAATGTATTTCCTGTACATATATATAT
>ENA-OREC01002512-OREC01002512.1-marine-metagenome-genome-assembly--contig:-NODE-2512-length-10164-cov-11.711510_pt1 | contig 10164 bp, 1 predicted proteins | sample MGYA00248626_ERZ508543 | MGnify/ENA primary metagenome ERZ508543 (study PRJEB26211, sample SAMN05518279) | marine metagenome | isolation source: Puget Sound, Washington, USA | host: Bankia setacea...
TAACAAGAAACTCTGCAACAAAATGGTTAACCTACAGTCGCAGATTCACTTATCTTATGACATTGCATCAACACGTACATTTAGGTCAATGTTTCAATGTTTCTTCTTGTGTTACAGCGATTTGTAGTAGGACAAAACGTTCGACAAGTAATGAGCAACGGTGTCTTGTTTGGACTGCACTTCATAGCAGCTCTCTTTGTTACCAGTGTTATATTATATAGTATACTATTGATATATTTATACATTCAGTCAGTCGAGAAGAGTATACTGCGTCTGGTTCAACTCTCGATTCAATGTATTTATTTTCAATCGGCACTTTACAATTTACGCTACAGCGGTGTGTAAATACATGTGCCCTAGTAACCTCTACATGTGTTCATGCAGCATTGCACCATTGCTTCAACTACGAAACTCAGTGTTCATTTCAATTTGCATTCCGCTTACATACAATGAAACAAGACGTTGATATGAGCATTATATTAAACCATGGTCGTCACTGATCGTATCATTGCAGTCTTACAGAACATTAACATTAGTTAATAACTATTATGCTGTGTTGGTTTTGTACTTTCGTTCAAAGATGATGTGTTGTTTGCGTATTCTAATAGCATGTTGCCATTATTGCGTATCCCAGATAAGCTTTTTTATATAAATATATTCATTTCGCAACTGTTTTCATGTTGTCCATGCTTACGCTTTGCTTCAAAGTTTTATACACCTTCTTGTAATTAAAAATTGTACAATTAAAAGGTACTGTAATACACATCAAACCATGACATCAAATAAGTTTTATATTCGTTCTACTTTCAGATTTTTCTTCCTCGTAGAGACAGAACTGGATCGCCTTGATATCACATTGACACCTTGTGCCTCTCCAATTATCTGGCAGGTTACACACAAACCTAAGAAAGAAAGACAACAACGCATTGGTAAGAACCAGCTTTATGATAACACATAGTTTATAAAGCATTACTGGCTAAGATAATGAGTCGGTCGGTGATTAATCTTGATGATTTACTTAATAGTTTGTCGTTGATAGGACATTACATCTGAAGATATCAGAATCAAATTGAAATATGAATGTTTTGATTGACGTAACTGGACAAAGCAGCTTAACACCCCTATCTTCAGCCTTTGCTATACGACAATCTCAACTTTATTGAATGCAGATATACGTACGTTTTATTCGGAATGTTGAAATGTTACCAAAAGGACTTAGTAACCACGCATAAACAATCTAGTTTAAAATATTAAGTCAGTTCGAAACTTAGTTACTAGCGATACTAGGTGTAAGCAGGTGACATTCAAGCAGCAATTACAGTACATTTACAGAAAATGACATGTACATGGTTAGAGTATTTACCAATTGAAATAAGAATCATAGCGTTCAAGTTCTAAATCCACACCTTGTCGTCTTCTTGTCTAATATATCCCATGTGTCGACAAGACTAACATTCTTATTTGAAGAAACAATACAACAAAACTGTGTTTCTTATTGCGAATATAAATTCTGCAAAAAGTAACATTTACTTCGATATGTGCGCCCTATATCCTACTAAGCAGCATTTTAAATCGTGGTATCATCCCTTGCTTGTAGAACGTGTATTCATACAGACCAAGAACAACTGCACACGCGACCAGAGCAGTCCATAAACTGGTCAGTGACCCCGCTAATGGTGATCAATCAATTTACCCGTACTTATGATTAATAACATAGGGTGCCCATTGGGGGTAAGAATATCATTTTTATCTTGCTGATGTTTATGTTCGCGCTGGAACACGAGAAAGAGAACAGACAGTTATTGGTGTTTACAGATTCTCCCAATGGTCCCAGTCGGTGGAAAAACTCAGATCTATATTTCAGTCTGGTAAATATTTACGCGAATCTCCGGGAAAAGATAGAGCAAATTCATTACGAAAGTTAAATGCTTGGTTCAAATAGCGGGAAACGTTTCACTACATTATACCAGTAACCATTACACGCTATTCAATAACATGTGCAAGATGAATAGTGTAGGACAAGCCAAGCTCACCTAAATGCCGTTGGCTACAAAACCGTGCAATTTACTAATTGTTCACAATCTGAAAGGTCTTCTAGTAAGTCATTAAATGCTCGCCTACAATCAGTTTTGAGGCAAGAGGAACTTTAACCCGTTTGTCAAAGGCATGCACACAATTAATCACTGAACGAGATATGTTTAGGTTGTGCTTCATATACACGCATCCGTAATACGAGAAGTAAAGTTAGACTGCAGATTACATTTAGGCAGTATCCAACAAGTTGCTTGAAGGTATAATGTAACACGTTGGGAACAACGTAAATACAAACTTTCAATTTATCCGCGGTAAATTGTTTTTTTTCTGTCTCGAGATTGGGTTCCACTGATTCCATGGAAACAGGGAACATCACGTGACCGTCTTGCAGAGATATAAAACACCTGTCTACTGTCTAAAGATCTAGATTCCTTGACTTTCTACTTGCCATCATCTCTTATACATTTACAAGATCAATGTGTAACCTGTCGTTAAGATGCCACTTAAAGGTGTGTTATAACTTGAAGATATTGTGTTTTTATTGTTTCCAAATGGTAGGCAGGGTTTACGAAACAGTCTTTTCCAGCAAACCGTTCAAATGCGAAGTAGAAACTGACGAAACATCACTCATAGTGATGTAGCATTTCAGCGTACCGTCGAGGGAAAATATTTTATAGATGCATGTTTTTGTACACTTTGTTTCTGGTACAAATTCCTGTTCTAAGAGTTCCATTTTCAGAGTGTAGTTTGTAATCCAATGGTTCTACTCGAAAACCTAAAGCGCGAGCGAAACATTACAGTATAACGCAATCACTCAAAGAGTTATTATGCAATTACTTAAGATGAAATAAAACATCCCAGAAATTAACTATACTTTTTTCGCTGAGAATGCAGGTTATGATAAATAAAAGATCAAAGACGATGGGTAAAACACATGTGTGTCAGTGGTAGAGAAGACTTTTACACAATAATCTAGTGGGTTTGTACTGTGTAAACTTTAAACAGATGAATCAACCCAGTGCTGGATTTAGGTTCGAGTACAAAGTCCTTGCAAAGAAAAGCAATCATTATGTTAAGAATAGATACAGTAATCAAAATAGTTGCAGGGCGACATAAAATAATCTGGATATTAAATTGAAGGAGCAGCAGGCGAACTTGGGCACGATATACGTCGACAATTAGTATACAATGCATCACGTGTAGCAGGAGTATGTCTAATCTTGAGTTAACAAAGTTTTCGAGTATTATCTTTGAAAAGTATCAATTCTAGCTTGAATGTTAGAGCTCTCATAAGTATGCATGCTCCAAAAGTTATGGAAACATGAGTAGAAACGGTACAATTATATGTTGAACTCTCCAGAAGTGGGGGCTAAGAGTGTCGCCCTGTAATTTCCTATCGATTTCAGTTGAGACGTTCACTCATATACGTCAGACGGGAAGCTATGATTTAGCAATTTATTATACGACCCAATTGTGGGTACTGTTCACATAACTTCAGAGCTCTAGTGACCTACATTTCAACATTGTTGGAAGTGAATTCTCATTTACTGCACAACCATTGCCAGACAATCAAACCAGCAACGCCAGATCCCTTGTGTTACGTCAAGCTATTTAATAGTGTTAATCTAATTTACACACGTGACTAAAACCTATTAATTTCAAGTTCATTTAGTGTTGTGTGTTCAAGGTTAGAATGATGTCCTACTTAAAAGTGGTCGTCTGTAGTTCTATGTTTACGTCATTTTGTTTTAATTTTGCCGGTTGAACTTTATCGTACAAGTAATAAGAAAGTCATCCACGTGAGGTCACACTCAGCAGTAGAACCTATGGTATATTAACTAATTACTGGCCATGGGATTTCGCTGTAAAAAAGCCTTCTCGATATCCTTGCCATGAATTAAGTTGTCATATTATATAATATCTATAAAATACAAACTTAATCACCGTATCAGCGTCATGCAGCGCATTCTCTTTCACTGAACATGACCAGGACATCTATACACAATTGCATCAGTTTCATTCTTCAGTGTTTCTGATGTTGGTCAAAGTATTTGTCAATATTTTCACATAAATCATAAGAAACAGTACGTATACAGTGTCGGTTTAATCGGAGGTGTTGTTTAATGTATGCTTATAACGAGACATTATACAAAATGTCTTACTAGATTAAATATAACGTTCAAGACATGTCACGGACTACTTTTTGTGTATGACTTAAAGATATTTAACATGTAATATATCAGTAATCATTGTGAGATGACATTTATGAACGTAAAGGTAAAACCCCTCGTATTTGATAAATGAAAATGTACAAATTATGCATTAAGGAAACATTTAAATTAATACTGTTTCCAAAAAAAGAACGACTGATACGGCATTACGGAGAAATGAAGTAAACATGGTATACGTCAGGAAACAGTCACTAAGTCCTACATTTGTGACGTTCATTGCGTTAACGTTGATACCGATCCAGAAGCACTTTCAGTGTTTTACGAAAATATACTAACACAGCGAAATTCATGGAAGAGTACCATACTTTTATCCCGTCTTCTTGGAATGAACAGACAAAAATGCGAAAACCAAAAAGTTTGAAGAAGACCATATGTTTGGCCCTGCTTTTAGGACATGTAAATAACTTGATAAATAACTTTGAAACATGTTTACCAAACGTTGTGTAGCTCGATATTTAGGTCTAGGTCGACAGTAAGAATCTGCACACGTGTTCTTCTGTTTTTTATATTATAACTTATGTCTTGAATCCTATGTTACGGATATTTCATGATAAACAAGATCTTTTTGTTTTTATCATTTGGTCTTTATTTTTCATGACGGACAAGACATACACACAGTTTATTCGTCGTATATAGTAACGTACATAGTCATACACAATGATTTACATTATAATGCACATGATAGGGTTATTGTTGAGTATTCGTTTACTTGTTTGCCATAAGGTGCAGTATACGTGTTGTGTCTAATACAAATGCGTTGTTTGTTCACGACGTTAAAGTATAACAAGATGGAAAATACGTCTCAAACTCTGATATTTCAATTTACACAATGCGCTTGCGAACATATCGCTGGTAACGGATAATCACAAGAAAACAATTTGCAGTTGCATTTTTTGCAAATATCGAGAAAATGTTAACCGAAATTTACGTGATGACGTCTACCTATCACATATGCTTATAGTTCTTTACGATAATTCTATGCAAAAAAGTACACAAGTCAAGAAAACTAATTTGTTCGGATTCTCCTTTTTTTGAAAATCGTATTTTAATCGGGAAGTTTGTAGAAAGCATCACATACAGCTGAAGACCGCCTCGCTGCTAATGTTTAACTGTTTTTGTGTCGGAGATACTATTTCATTTTAACCAGACAAACGCATTAACAGCACATACCTGTTAACGTGTATAGAAAGATAAACAACCTTTAATGCCAATTTCTTATCGCACACGGTTCTGTCAGTTTCAACACGACTTTATAGCTTGCGTACAAATTGCAGTTAATTTACCACAGAAAAAAACAACATGGGCGAACTTCAAATAATTGAGAGAAAAAATCCTTTAAAAATCGAGTTTCCAAAGTTAGCCCAGCATTTGATAACGAGAACTTTAACTTTGGGCATTGATCCTTGTAAGTCCTACAATGACAATGATTATGTTCCCAAAATAAATGAGTTGATATGAAATCCGTGTACCTAATACCTTGTAAAGCTGTATATACAAGTGTTAAATGACGTTCACCTGTTTCTCGAAATAAGATAAAAAGCATAGTGAAAAAGCAACGCTCGTCTAACAAATGTTTAACATAGACTATTGCTGTAACTACATGCTATTTATTACTATGAATGTGTTTTCTTCATTATTTCAGATCTTGGAAATGAGGTAGAGAGCAACGTGGTGGGCTTTCAACCAGTCATTAACACAAAGGATATCCTATATACACTTTCCGGGGAAGTCTCTGAAACGTTACAACTGGATTCACCACATAAAGGCATCTATACGGTAGAAATCACGTCCAAACAGTCTGATAGCTACGTATACATCTTTGCTACCACGTCGCCGGAGCTCCATCGACTGCCAGAACTACCGAAGGATAATAACGTTAGCATACTTGACAAAACTCATAACACGTTCACCGTCGCGTGGCAACCCAGTCCTGAGGAGAGCTCGTTTGGCGACGGCATAGAGTATTGCGTGTCGTTGAATAGGAAGAGAAACTATAAAACTCTGTGTTCGGTATTGTCCCATCTCCATGGCGATCCTAAACCAACCCTTCCACCGGGAAATGGATTCGGCTTCTCGTCAGACTTACATAAGAAAAGAAATCTTAAACATAATGCAAACCCAATCCGAGCCGAGAAGAAAGGCTCAATATTCTTCAAATGTGTTGGACGCAATACTAAAGTGACATTTGAGAAGGTGAAGACACGGAAAGGTTATTATGTGGACGTGTTTGTTAGAAATACTAACATCAATGGAATACCAACCTCTAGGCATTATAGTGGAATATACGTTAAAACAAAGCGAAAACGGAAGTTACCGACGCTTAAAGACGGCAAAATACGGACCGTTGTGTACACGAAAAGGAAGCGTAAATATACCTATATGTTCAATATTAAAAAGTCGACAAGAGATGTTCATCTTGCAATCAGTACGTGCTCTGGTTCCATCCGAATAAAAGTAAAAAGTGTGAATGGAACCATATACAATTCACGTTTAAAATTGTCACAAGTTTTAACTTTAAAAGATCTAAAACCTGGACAATATTATATAGCATTAACCAAAAAAGTTTCCAGAAAGAACATTGTGTATATTTCAATGACAACTAAGAAAAAGAAAGCAAAAATACCGGAGCTACCCGAGGATAAAACTGTGAAAATATTTGACTATCTAACGTCCTGTGAAAGTGTGACTGTAGCGTGGAAGGGTACAGATGTAAGACAAAGTTATTGTTTATACAAGACAGAAGTACCCACATCTAAAGTAAATGCTAGCTCTATATCTAAGAAATTAGACGAATGTGGAGCTTTTAGTAGGCTCAGAGATGGGGCACAGGAGATCACGTGTAAAAACTTCAAATATCGGAGCCAAGACAATGCTGTGCTTGCAATAACAGTAACAAACCTGAAACCCGACACCAGTTATATATTCGATGTGTTTGTCAGTAGAGGGAATTATTTCACCTTTCCATACAATAGTGTACGAACGAAAACAAGTTCAACGTGTTACCTTCCGACATGAGCTTGTAAATTGAATTAGCGGACAGGTACATTGGGTGCTGAGATACCACTGGGAAAAAGTGATTATAACATTTCCGAGTGCCAGAGAAGTATTAATAATGGAGATGCTGGTGAGAGCGAAACGCTGCTTACAGACTCGAATTCACATCTATTGGTTCCATGCTGGGGAAATCTGAGAAAAAAGTAATTCTATTAATCATGTGTAAGATGCGGATGCAGATATAAACAAATCTACATGTCTAGCAGAGTATGTTCAGTGTTCTTAGACAAGCCGTGTGAGTGTTAATCAACTATACACATTTAAACAACGCTGCTTGGCGTGATATGTGCAATCTAAGTGGTCGATGCATTCGGAAGACTCGGACTCTCTGACCAGCGTATCAGACATCGACACTTCAGATGCGGTGCGTTAAAGTGTATTTGGGTCATTAGCTTTACTATGAGACGTTATTACAACCTGTTTTGCTGACGAAGGGGTGATTAACCACGTTGGTGGACACTGTTAGCTATCATTTGTACATGTGCACAGCTTTGTGATATTTGTCGCATCATTTGTATCGGACAAAACAGCAATTATGTACATTTATTTTTTAAGCTGATTTATTATTTAGCTTTTAAAGAAATCATATGTTAATATCATGTCATCCCAAGCTACGATGTATTGACCTCATATGTACTTGCCATGTTATAGTAGGCTGCATGACATAACTGGAAGATACGATACATAATGTGTTTGAATCTGACTTTTTTAAAAACTATAACACTAACTTGCTGTTTCTAATTCTAGATATTGCGTGTTTGTAGAAACGTGAAAGCAATGAAACTTAACATAAATCAAAAAACGGTTAAAGTTGCAATAACAGGTTTCGTGTTGGAGATGTTTTTATCCAGTCTCCGGTATATATACGTGTAAGTTACAAAACTAGAGAATTATGTGAGTTTGGTTAAGCGTGTCAAGAGCAGTATGTTTGTTTTGTGTTGCTGGATGTCGAATATATAGGGCAATTGCGATCTCACTGCGTCGTCTCATCCTTGTAACATAGTACCTTACAATATAACACTTCACTGCCAATACTAAAGCAGACATAGGCAGACCCGCAGTCAATGAAAATCGCTGTTCTTGACAGTGTACAGAGTATAACAATACAAAAAAACGTTGTTAATGTATTACTGATGGTTCCAAAACATATTGTGCAAACGACTTTTGTTGACAAGCGATCCACACAGGAAGTGTGTGGGTAACGGTTAATCGTGATTTCTGAAAACAAAGTCTTGCTTAGTATCGTATTGTTATTTATCCAAATAACCTTCAATCATATATTGTAGTGTATTCATCTGAATTGACACACCCCTGATACACCCCTGATACACCCCTGACACACCCCTGACACACCCCTGATACACCCTCAAAGTGATGGCATGGCGGTGTTTCATCGTTTAGAGACATATTATATGATACAACACACCCTGTTAAAGAAAGGAATTAGCCACGCTTAGTGATACGTGGTATTCTGTTAGCTGTTTATGTACGTCTGCCTAATGTCTGACAGTCGTAGCAATGTCTTTAACTCCCGAGTTTTACAACTGAACGTCCAAGCCTCGTCCCTGTTCATTAATACATTAATAAATAGATAACCTACAATTTCTTCAATAGTGTATGCAGATCTAGAAACATTAATAAACGCAATAATTCTTCACTTTTTTCCATAATGTACGCATATCTTGAAAGTTTTACATCCAAATTTGTATATTGCCGAATACCTTAACGTAACGATGTTAAGGTGTACCCAAGGCAAACCAGCGATACCTACTTGTATGTAATTCATGTTTAGTACCTTATTGTCACTGTACATGGTCATTCGTTCATATTTGTACATTATGCGTACTGCTTACGTAGATCAGTATTTTGTTTATATTTGTGCACTAAATTATTTCCACTTGTTGTTGTTGCAATATCTTTATAGTTGTACTTAGGTCAAATAAAAAAGTACCCGTGTTTCCGGATATATGCCGGTAAAAAATAGGGTCGCTATTTTTTATTTAGCCTTAAGTGTGCTTTCTTCGTAGGGGGAGATATAACACCCATATTTAAATACTAGTGTGGTAAATCAGAAACCACTTTACTACATTACGAGGGGGCTAGTACAAGCACATAGAAGAAAGAGTTGTTCAAATACGTTAATTACATTGTTCATGAACATGTATATAGCAAAGTGTATGTACATGTTTGAACTGATATGATTGAAATTTGGCTTAATAAACTATGGAAAATATTAATATGTTGTAAATAAAATGTCAGAATTATTCTGTTTGTGTATTATTTCATACGTTTACATGTTTATTTTGTTCGTGTTTTTTTCTTTCTCACAAATATCAAATAGAAAGTTGGCGGGTAAAACAATTCGCACTATGCACAACACCTGTGGAAACATCTGTATTGCAGGCGACACCACAACTCCAGAAGTTACACGACAAGGTTAACGATCTACAACTTATATTGTCGTCTACCAGGTGATTTAAGTCGGGTTATATGAGTCTTAAACTGACAGTACACATTTCTTTGACTTCATGAGGTTATTTCATTAAAATTCATATGAACTATATCTCATTAAAGTCAAATACCAAGAGGGCGGCATGGCGCAGTGGACAGAGAGTCTGACACGTAATCGGTCATTCAGGAAGTCGCGCCTATTCAAAGACACTCGTTGTTTCATTGAGCAAGACACTTCAAAATTACTTGTTAAACAATCGAACTAAACTACACGAAGATTTGTATACACTTACTGACCAACGTTATAACAGCATATCACACTTACCAACGTTATAACAGCATATCACACAGACCAACGTTATAACAGCATATCACACTTACCAACGTTATAACA
>ENA-OREC01002513-OREC01002513.1-marine-metagenome-genome-assembly--contig:-NODE-2513-length-10162-cov-13.018344_pt1 | contig 10162 bp, 4 predicted proteins | sample MGYA00248626_ERZ508543 | MGnify/ENA primary metagenome ERZ508543 (study PRJEB26211, sample SAMN05518279) | marine metagenome | isolation source: Puget Sound, Washington, USA | host: Bankia setacea...
ATCAGAGAAATAGTTCAAGCCTTACATATTCTCCATATAAAATTAGCAAGTTAAGGGTTTTGTTTAAAGATCAATAAAGTGGATTGGTTTACTTTTCAACTGTATTTATGCACAGAACAATCATGTATTTTTGAATGACACAGCTACATGTAAGTTTAGGTATAAAGATTTCCATTTATATAATATCGATTCAAGTCACATAATCTTATCAATATACAATGAATAACAATGATTTCGATCAAAACAACTGAAAACAACGACGACCGCGTGCGTCAATATCAAATTGTCATATGTTTTCGCAACCTCAGAAGTTCGCTTGCATTCGTATGTGAGCAATTTCCAATCACTAGAATCAACCAAGATTTTCTGCTTGCGATCAAGTGTGAGATGTTAAAGTTCTTATAGAACTCATTAGACAGTAGATATTGTGTTAGGTCTATTTAGATCTAGTTGGTTTATAAGTGGGTTGACTATGTTTGGTTTACGAAAACATTAGCTTGCATCAACGTGAAAAGGCATTCGTTTATGTTTCCTATGCATAATGCCTTTGAAGTTTAAAAGACTGCCACACCTTATTATCAGACTTTCTCTTACAGTGAAATTTAATAAGTTGTTCTAGAAATGCATCGTGTTGTTGAACAATGCTAGATCGACCCTTTGCCCGACGCATTGAGCTGCCGTCGTAGAACTGAATCGACGAGTGCGGTGTTTGATACCGTAATGTTGAGCTGTTAACTCTTGTCAAACAAAGGGGTTAAAGATCGCGATCCAGGGTCACGAATACGAGTACTCGGATCGTCAGGTATGATTTGCGGATACTCAAGTATTCGCCCTTATTCTGTTTTCTCGGTCCTCAATACTTTCCACGAGCCTATATAATTCAATCCGGTCGATTAGGTATTTCGAGAACATAATATCGGGTCAAACAAGACTAATACCATTTAGTAGTGTGATTAAACAAATTATACTTTTACTATCATATTAAAGAGATATTGGTGTAAGTTTTCCTTATTTATCGAAACGTAAGCCTAAGCTTACCGTCAGACATTCAAAGAAGCGTAATATCGGATGATGCATATACAATTGGTTCTGTTGAGCCTTAAATAGGAGAACTCCAATCAACAAACATACCAAAAGGTCAAGGTTACTCAACTTAACGAAACGAAACATGGCAGCAAATTCGGACGAGGAGCAAAGTTTGCGCGAGTGTGAGAATTATGTGCAAAAGCACAATGTGCAGCAGTTGCTTAAGGATTGCATTGTGCAATTGTGTATCAATCGTCCGGATAATCCTACAACTTATCTGAAGGAGTATTTCGAAAATTTGGAGGTAAAGGTAGGCACTCTTGTTTTTGTTTTGACTGCCAACCGTGAACGTTACAAACTTTTCAAGCTGTCAAACTTGACCAACATTATCCTGTCAAATAATACCATGCTTCCCAATTGTTATTCCCCCTGAATAATCATTACCAGTAGTGTTTAATTGCCAGTAATAATGAAACCTAACTTTAAACTTAGATATTGAGGATTTACCTATTTTAAATTGGTCAAATGTTGGTCAATTTGTTTTGTCATGTCTTGATGAAGTTCCACTACTGAGACTACCCTCAGGACCAACAACATAAATGTTTAAAAACAAATCAGTTTTGATAGCAAGACCCACTTGTAAACATTGACATTAGACTGACAATTACCAGTCTTAATAGCAGAATTTACTATATTAGCACTTTAGCCATCGCATTCCATTTCTCCTATGAGTATGACACAATAATTTTGAAGCAGACAATTATTAACTAAGCATTGTCTTTCAAGATTGTAAAGAAGTTGGTCCATACTGTAAACAAATGGATTGAAAACGGTGATATGATTTGATGTTCAAATTTATTTTATAGTGGCGTTGTTGGTACTAAAATATTGGAGCATTTTTGCACATGAAAAATCTATGCACCAAATGAATCTTGAAACATTGTATTTGTACTGTAATCAGTATGTTTGGTCTCAGCAGAAAGTGTTACTCTCACAGCTCATTCTTATTGGCACATATGTCTGCATTTGTGTGGTATCTGTGTCATTGTGCGGAAAGAAATTCAAAGTACCCACCTCCAACCTAGTGTATTTTATTAATGACTTAAAAGACCATAAACTATAATGATTCATGTTTTTTCAATTTGTGAAAGTCTCACTGAATTACTCATGACACAATGGACAAACCTTAACGTCTCCTATGAAAGAAATGGAATCCTGTATAATGAGTTGTGAAAACCATGTCAATGTAATACAAGCACTCAGGGCACTACAAGTCCATTCTTCTTACGATCCTGATGTGCTTCATGGTTTTGGGTGTACCTTTTTATTATTACCATAATTTGACATGAGCAAGATGGGTAGCGAGTTTGTACAATATATGTACCACCACTGTACCCTAATCACTATCGAACATGATGGTAAAAATCCCATTTTTTTTTATGTTACATGGATATAATTGTTATTATGTTGTATTTAATGGTATCTTAATTGAGTTTTTTCTGAGTTTATAGTGTGACTTTTAAAGAAACATATGAGATTATACTATAGATATAAACTGTATCAATTAATAGACAAATAATGTTACACTGCTGTCACCAGAAGTCCAACAAACACAAATACAAGCAGATTGTTACAATTTCGTAGACAAGGTTTTTATCTAAACGTCATCTGTATATTCTTTTTTAGCTTTCGACTTTTGTTGGTTTTGCGTGGTCATTCATTTTTCAACCCCGCCACAACGGCATTGACCTCCGACTTCGAAGGATTTTCTATCCCATATTATATCCATTACATTTGTTTTCCTATCTTAATTCTTGAGAAAGAGCCAGTATTTCCCTTTTTAATGTTCAGTGCTAAACAAGGGAGCTACCTGGTACCATTTTTATAACGTCTTTGGTGTGATGCGGTCTATGACTGTGGATTGAACCGGGACCTCCAGCACTCGATGCCAGCACTCTACCACTGGGCTATCAAGGAGGCGGTATATATTCTATAAAAGTAGAAGTATAATGTGCACTAATATGCAAAAATGTAAACTAAGCAACCAAACCAAATTAGAAAAAGAACAGAAATGGTCAATGCATTTTATAGTGAGATCAAACTAATAGGCCTTGTGTGGTGTGCTATAGAAGACTAATCAATATATTTAGACAGAGAAGCCAATTCTGAAGTTCTGATCTCATTGCTTTGCAGATCTGTTTCTAATGCCTAAAGGCAACATGTGCCACATTTCTCAAGGTAGTTTGAAGGATGACAATAATTGAGTTGCCAGAGAAAATTACCAAAGCACTAAGTTTATTACAATGTTACTAGAACCTAGAGCTGTTTGCCAACACTGCAGTCAATAAATTAAGTGTGCTGCTTGCAAAAAAATAAAAGCAATTTGTCTCTTTTGGCAGCACTTCAAAAGACACACAAATCATCCAGTTATTATGCTCACCAAAGGGGGAAGCATTATAGTCTCCACTTTGTCCGTCCAAGCCAGCTTTTTCGAACTTATGGGTTTATATTTTGCATGAAAACTGTTGGTAAACTCATAAAAGGAGTTTTTAGGGGTTAAGAAAAGGGTTATTATGGGTTTATGTAAGCTCATAAACGCATTTGTACAAGCAAAATAGCTCACAATATGCAGTGTTGGCATGTCCGTCTTTAAAACTACTGTTGGTATTTAAATGAAACTTGGTTTATAAATGGGGAAGGGCAGAACCCAAGAACCATAATCCTAGCCTCTATATTTATTGAGTTATCTTCCCTTAACCATTTTTCATAATGGAAGCCAGTCCGGGCAATATCTTGGAAAGTACCAAAGAGATCAAAATGAAACTTGGTTTATAGATGTTAATGTTAATGAGAGGAAGTGGAAGTGCAGAAGACAAGAACCATAATCCTATCTTACATTTTACTTGAGTTATCTGCATTTGGGGAGCATTCCTCGCTTCCAGCAATTTCCTTGTGATGTTATTGTTTTTATTGTAGAATATCATAAGTGAGCATGTATACTGAGCCAAAATGAAAACGTTACACTTTTATAATACAAATAGCTAATACAATATTAAATCAATGTATTTCACTCTGCCTCTATAGAATAGGACACATAACAAAGGCCATAATATGCCTTAAATTAAGAGTCATTTGTCATGCATAACAGGGAGATAACTCATTAAGTGAAAACAGACAGTTTATCAAAAACTCAATGGGTTGTAAGTTCCAAATGTTCGTTTTGCTGCCATTTGAGAGAAACTTATTTAAAAACTAAAAAAAAGAGAAGTTTTTTATGAAACCACAATGCAAAAGCTAGATTTAAGACCTTAAATATTCAAATTCTTTAATTACCTCCCTTTCTATTGAATATATAGGCGAATTCATAACCGTAAATCAGAAAGATCCTATGCTTTTTTTGCTTTTTTCTATAAACTTACTCCCCAACGGATAAAGTTGAACATCCCTACACATGATTGAATTTCATTTTCTGCATTGGGAGGTATTTGGGAGGTGTTTTTATCTCAGGTATAGTAAATCCCATTATAAAAAGTGTAAAGTTTTCATTCTGAGTGAGTGTAGTTCGATCACTTTATTGTATCATCTATGTCTGACTTATGAGTTAATTGATTATCATTCTATACATCCTTTGATTTGAGAAGTTATTTGGAAATGACGGGGGGAAAAAGACACAAGTTCAGTTGTCAGCATGAAATACAATATACATAAATTTCTAGGTAAGGATAGTAAAACAAAAAGAAATTATAATCATAGGTTGTAACAAATGTCTTCTTGTAATATCTCCAATAGGATAAACCTGACTCCTTTAACATTCAAGGCATAGGTTGTAACAAATGTCTTCTTGTAATATCTCCAATAGGATAAACCTGACTCCCTTAACATTCAAGGCATAGGTTGTAACAAATGTCTTCTTGTAATATCTCCAACAGGATAAGGCTGACTCCCTTAACATTCAAGGCATAGGTTGTAACAAATGTCTTCTTGTAATATCTCCAATAGGATAAACCTGACTCCCTTAACATTCAAGAATGGCTACATAATGGTTCAGACTGTTATCTGATGAGACTCAACGATATATGTATATTTAGAAATGTCAGTATTTGTTGGAGTGTCCCAAAACTTTGAACAACCTTTGTGAAAGTTTTATTTAAGGTATAACAACATACATCATGCTTTATCCATCGATACACAAGTGATACAAGTGTTTTAATTTGCCATTTGTTAACATAAGATATGTTTCCATGATTCAAGTTGACTTATTAAACAGCAGTAAAAGTAACTGAATACTGTTAATAGTAGTAGGTAGTTATGGCTATTAAACCTTGCTTCTGTAGTTCATTCATGGATTTAAGATATCTGGAAACAAAAGCCTCAGGTGGTAAGGTACAATTAATAATCATTACTGCCTACCTCTAAACTAGTGTAATTATACATTAGCTTCATGTATAACATAGTACAATACACACACCACAAAATATCATAAATATGAACATTACTTTGTTAACGGTAGAAGAGATTTGAGCCGTTTGGTGACCAACATTTCCCAGTGGGAGAACACCATGTGTATATATAACTGCTGTGCTTGTTTTTGTTAATTGTCAACTGTCCGAAAATCTACAAAAACTTGTCTGTGCATGAACAATACATATTGGACCGTTAAATGTTAATTATGTTTGATGGAGTCGCATGTTTCTATATCTGTACATGTAAATTAAAGGATGATAGCTTGTTTTGATATTGTTACGAGCAAGAAGGTACTAACAGCCATCTAATTACATATACAGTTTGCAGTTTTTACAGTTTGGTTGTCAGTTTTCAAAAAGGCTTACAAGCTAGAGCACACATCAAGTCAAATTTATCATTATTACTGTAGAAAATGCAACTTAATTGACTTGAACAAAAATAACCATATTGATACATTTCAATCCTAGACAACTTTTAGTTTCATGCTTGTGTCAAGATTGTGTGTAACTTGTAAACAATAGTGATGCTAAAGTAGGTAATAATTTGGCAATGCAGAAATAGGAAAGGTTGACTGACCATTGCATAATAACCCATGGCCAGAAACAAAATTAGCTTATCAACACAAAACCAAATGTCCAACAGCCATACTACCTGAAGACAAAACTTCTTGATCTGCTCAATTAGATATATACCTTCACTTGTTTGATTTATTTCGATAGTTAAATCACTACAAGGTAAAACTTGGATGATTATTCTAACCATAAAACCTGCAAGTGTGATACATCCCCAGATCTTAAATGCCTAAAATGCTCAATGTTGATAGATATATTTGGCCTATAAATTGATTCTCCTGAATACCAATACCAGGTAATCATCAATATAGAGCTAAGAGTACATGTTAATCACCTGAAGCAAAACTGTTCTAAATGTTGAGTTTGTTTATATATAGTTACTATCGTTATGTTATTCTCCAGTATAAACCTGCCCCTTTCAAACTATTAGTTTAACTGTTCTAAGTATCTTCTCTCTGTCGTATTAGTTAGTGCAGTATGACTTTCAACCAAAACTACTTTATATCCATCAGGCTTAGTGCAAAACTGATCTAAGAATCTGTATATTGTACATGTATATCAATGGGTGAATGTAAGAAAGGGGTATCTGCTTCTTATTTTTGGTAGAATTTAGAACCATTTTGCTCTTAATCCATATAATATAATTTACAGTTCGCGCAATTCCAAAGTGAAAAGAAATGAAATTCTCACTATAAAGCTCGGTGTAAAACAGAGCTAACATGTTTCATAGTCCATACATTGTTAGAGTAGTTTTGCCTTTGAACTTAACTCTGTTTGATTTATTACATTTATTGGCTAGATTAGCTTATCATTGCTTTACTACCACAGTGCAATAAATATGTACATTTCGATCCTTTTCACTAGAAGATGCAACATTTTGTATATAATGCCTAAATGTCTAAAAACACTTTCATCATTTTGTAAGTTATATCATATTTGTCCATTAAAAGTATATCTATGTCATTTTGGAGTTTTCTTTAAGGGTTGTTAAATCATAGAAACTAGGAAGTATGATAAGGTTTCAAGTTTTATTCAAAATCATCTGCCTTGGAACTGTAAAAGTTCTATGACACTGAAAATTTGAAAACTGGCTGATTCTAGTCCTGTTTTTATGTTTATAATGTGTTTAATTTACTCAAGGCAGATATGTTTAAACATGTTTGAAACAGTAAACACATTAAGCTCTGATATCTTGGTAATATTTCTCATAAGACAAACAACTCAGTCTCCCATGTGTTGATTCTAAAAACTAAATGTACCTATTAATCTAAAGTTAATCGGGTCCATTAAAAAACGAAGCTCTTGTTTCTTATTTTGTTCCCCAGGTTTAAAAGATACTTGTTATGTCTTGCATTTGTGTTTTTACTTCTCTATGCTTATTACTGTGGAAACAGGTTTGTAATTGAGTGCACCTATGGAAATTGAGAATTCATTGAAAATTAAGTCAAGAGTTTTGGTTTGAGTGTTGGAAAGTTCTGAAAAAGAATTTTAATTATTTGTACTGTAGTACTCAAGAAAAACAAAAAACATTGAATCATTTAGGTATTTGCATGTCGCCCAGAGTTAATTATCCAGAGGCACTTGATAAATACTTTTTTTGTAACCGAATTTTAAAAAAATGGGCATGCACAAATCTTTTTTACCATATTGTATGAAAATTAAAATAGGAATCGCAAGATGTCCAGATAAAGATTCAAAGTGTTTTAGAGAACCGTCTGTATTCTATGCCCATAACATAATTCAGCACTGTCAAAGAAAACACAATAATCCTTGTCTTCAAATTTGTTTCACATGCAAAAACAATATCTATATATTCTGTATTTAGCAGATAGACAGTTGTGTTTTGAAAACTTATCATTCAATCTGCTGTATGTTTTGCTGTTTCTTTAAAGGCTTTTACAAAAGAAATCATCTGTGTATGTGGTAATTGTTTCCTTCTATTTTCATCATGTTTATGTTCTGTAAGGGACTGCATGGTTACTTGACATTGTTTTTATTGTAAACTGTCACTCAGAATAGTTGTTTCTGTTTTGAGGATTGTTGCACGCTCACTTCATTATTCCAATACATTTTGTTTATCTCTGCTTTTCTTGCAAACCCTAGGTTCTTGTTTTTTGCTGTTCAAGTATCAGAACACGTGTTTGCTCTAATTATGTTTGAGCTATATGTTTTTATGTGTTTGTTTTTAAAACTCTCAATACACATTTCGCAAGTTGTGTCATATGATTCTTGGACTTGCTTTCCTGAATCATTAAACTCTATTAAGCCCCAGAGCTAGACAGTTTGATAGACCAGTTTAATGGCGATGGCAAATGAACTTCATGGTAATAGAAAATAAGATAAAAGATCTAGATTGAGGGCAATTTAACTGTGCTCACCAGGAGAATACAGTGGGTACAAAATAGCATCATTGACGACATAACAGCAGCTGCTGTCAATCAACCATGCCAATAGTCAACGGTTTAGGGTTATGTTGTACAGTTTATAAACGAAACCTTGTTTCAAATATCGGTTAACAAATAAATAAAGGCTTTTAATTGTTATACTTTGTTGGATAAAAGACGTAGTTGTTAAATTAAAATACTGTTGAAAACGGTGTTAAACCTACGGAAGGCAACTAAAGGAAAGCACAGATACATATATCAAAACACAAGCACACACATAAATAGTTTACTGTACTGCTCCCACTAGTCAAAGTCCATCAAACTAACAAGCCTTATTTTAAAATTTAAACAATTCCGTTGTGTAAACTGCGAAAAACACTACTCCAATGCATATTGAATGTGTCTAAAAATAGACCTCCATGGACAAATCAACACACAAAAGCTGAACACACCAAGGGCAACAACTCAAGCAGACATGTGTAATGCATTTATTATTTATTAGCTGTATCATTGACCTAAAAATACACAAGTGTACATGAAGTACAAACGTAAACATATGTGGGAAGGACGAACCACTACACGTGAGGAGGTAACAGACATCACCACTTTGCTTAGCCAGACAGTCTACAATGTAGAATTAAAAAAAAAATGGATTTTAGAAAAATATTGAATTCCAAAGAAAACCCATAACAAACTTATATGACTGCTCTATTGTGTTGGGTTTATGAAAGCATTGAAAGTATGAGATTGCTGCCGGTATTTATTATTTTAAACCACGTTTTAGCAGTCTTAACCATTTTTGTATAGAGATGGTCAACAAACTTTCACCTAGATATTCACAGGACCCTTTCAATTGTTTATAGGTGAACTGTAAGGCCACATTACTTACCTACAGCAGGCTACAGGTGGCTATAAAATGTTCTCAATTGTACTTAGTGGCTGTGAAGTACTATTAATCTAATTATCCTGTACATGCTGGTATATTTATAATCATGGTGAATCTCTCCATCTGCTGGCTGTTGAAGAGATTTATGATCGATTTAGCTGTACTGGTATTTTGACAGTGTCTATTTATAAAATGTACATGTGTACAATGTAGAATAGACCTTCATGGACGTTTTAGTGAAATATTACATGTTTGTTAGTGCATGTTTAAAAAACCCCACAGAAACGTCTTGTAAAATTGTGTGAACTAAACTCCATTGATGAGAACATTAATTTTATTCCAATCTAGAGTTTTCTTTCATTAATTGAGTTATTCTGAATAGTGAGATTCATTTAGATCGTTTATATGGTTGGCATTAATTAGAACAGTACAGGTTGTACAGCTATAAAGGGGAGGTAATACTGCTTAAGATTTGTTTCTGTTCGTCATGTATAATGAAATTGATCCATGTAGATATTGAAAGACAAAAGGAACATGCTACGTCCAAATGCTTCTTGTCTTACAGCTCAGCCAGGCAGCATACCTCATTTTGCAAAGACTCCACCCTACTATTTGCACATTCGTTTGGACTGTCTGCTGTTGAACTTGTATTGTCTCACATCTGTTCAAGGTCTCTTTCATTTTCCGTTGATTTCTTTTTATCAGTTGATTGCCGTGACAAGTGACAGAGCACCCTAATCTTTTATTGAATTCATATTTTGACATTGTCTGTTAAGATTCTATTTCACCAAGGATTGTTTTTTCCAATCGGCCGGTTTCGGCCCGGTTGT
>ENA-OREC01002514-OREC01002514.1-marine-metagenome-genome-assembly--contig:-NODE-2514-length-10161-cov-12.295716_pt1 | contig 10161 bp, 5 predicted proteins | sample MGYA00248626_ERZ508543 | MGnify/ENA primary metagenome ERZ508543 (study PRJEB26211, sample SAMN05518279) | marine metagenome | isolation source: Puget Sound, Washington, USA | host: Bankia setacea...
ACAAATGCTTCTATATAACGGTATCTCATAACTAACCCTTACCCGAGTTAGACGTAGATAGACGTAGATAGACGTAGTGAATTGTAGAAAATCGTTCACATACTGGCTTGATAATAGAACATGACGTTTTTCTTAAATCCATAAAAGAAACGGTATAAAAGAATGCGTGTGATATTTTCTTTTAATTATCTAACAGCTGACATGTAGTAACAGATACGCTCAAAGATGTTACAACAATGCCTTCTTTGTTTTACTTTATGTCCCTTTGTCTTTTCCCCTTTATGCTTTCAGACAGTTTTTAATATTTTTATCTGACATATAGTTACTTTTTGAGCTGCTTGTTGTTCAAAAGCCTCCATCGATATTAACTTAAAAGAACCACTTACGGCCTAAGAGTCAACTTGTGTATTAACGCCGTCTTAACGATAGAGCACAGCTTGCAAAGAAGTGTTTTCAAGGAAAGACACCAAAACAAATAAAAGACATTAAGATAAGACCTTGTTGTTATGGAAACACTTAGCTAGTTTTAAGAAGGCTACATGACAACAGCAGGGATCATAAATGGTATTTAGAACGGTTCCAGTTTTACGCGGCTGTTAAACTGAGTAAGGGGGGTAACTAAGAAAAATACAAATATCTATATAAAACACAGTAACTTCCCTTGAATAACAACATGTTCATTAATTTTCAACAAAATTCTCATGAGACTTAATGTACTTGACTTTATTTAACGAGGGAGCTTATTTGACAATAAATACTAATCTGACATATGTTAAACAAACAAAAACATCTAACCTACATGTACGAATACAATACGAAACTAATAACTGATACATATTATTGGGTTATGGTTCATAATAGAACTCAAAAGATGCATAAAGAACAGCTAGAAAACTCTTCCTTCATCAAATATCCCATCATCTCTAAAGTAAGGTAGTAACGGAAAATTGAATAATTCATGAATTCTGATTGACTGTGAAGTTCCATCAGCTTAACACCTTTGGCAATTCCATAGTCAAGTGTCCTGTGCTGACCCTCGACGAGAGAAGACACTACAGAAAGAAGTACCCGGTGATTAGTAGATCTATTAATTGACAATACAGGCTGTATCGCGTTTGTTTGTGGTCCATTCTCAGTAACTTCGGTGGAAAGGCACTTAAGTTTTGCCAACCAAGTAGCTATAGCTCAACAAGTGACTGGTTCATCATAATCACAATAGTCAGGTTCAGTATATAAGGTCCCTTCTACTTCTTGTCCTTCAGAATATATAGTAAGTACTGAAAATACTGAACATGTTTACTAAATACTAGCTGTGTATAGTGAAAGACACCGTGAAGTTGTTTGTATATCGTTACATAAATGTGCAGCAGATTGAATAAAACAATTTTCAAATAATTAAGAGAGCTCATTACGTAGTAGTGACTATTTTGTAAGTTATGTGTATGATAGGGTCGCCTGTATGATAGAGATAACCAACCTATAACAGTATATAGTGTTAAAAGGAGTAGACATTGTTACTACAGTTACTATTCTAGTTCGTATTTAAATATATATCAACGATTCTTTTTCCAAAGGCAGTTCACTTGTATTAAACTTAATATATATGTTGACGTTTAAATTCCATTGATTTCATTATCCTCAAAATTGTAGAGGCAGATACATCAATGTCCTTCATTAATAGTTGCACATAAGTAGTTAGCGTCCTTCAATAGTAAAGTTAGATGTAATATAAAGTCATAAGTGGGACTACACTAACAGATGGGACAACCATTCCTGAACAAATGAATGGAGAAGAATTTATATAAGTTTTAATTAACTTGTTTTCCAATCCATTTTCCATGTATTTGAATCGATGTATGTTGCCATGTGTAAATACTTATTTGGAAATAGATACTGTTTAAACTAACAAATGAATGTGTTTCTTACTGGTGTGGGAAAAGTGGGCAGACATTTCAATGTTAAGAGTTGTTCAATAGTGTTACACTCGTATATAATCGTTATGACAAATATGCTTCATTTAATGTCCTAGTGATCCAACTCCTGTAGTGTGCAATTCAGCAGACAGTGTAAAATATGCAAAAGTGTTTGTCCAGTGTTTCCTTCGCTATACTTATTGAAGATGTCTAATTAATGTTACTGAAATGTGTGTGTGTAAGCTGTAGTATCAGAAGACCTGTGATTTGTATTGACCACTGCTTTATCGATGAGTGTCACAAATAAGAGTAACGTAACTTCTTGAACAGTTTTTAATCATTTTATAAATATACATTCTAATATTTACAATTGTATTCTTACAATAAAATTTCTGTAAAAAGAATATACAAATCATTAGACTATTAGCTTGTAATACAACACGTTTTGCTATTACATAACACAAATTGTATAACATATTTATAATAAAAAGTAATTCATTTCTAGAAGCTAATATATACGCACCTGTAGACATTATAACATGTAATGTAAGTTTTACTGGGTCACAACCGTGAAATGATAAGTATGCATGTACATGTGTATGTATAAAACAAATAACTGTCTAGAACAACCGGTAAACATTATCAGTTAAACTAAGGCATGCCTTTTAGCAACAACATAGCATATACAACGCATGTGAGGTACTTATTTACAAGACTACACCATGACAAAATGTTTGGACGCAATCGGTTTGAAATAGCCTGCAACGTCTATATGCATCCTATTGTTAGCTGGTCAGTGAAATGACGTCACAATACCATCGTGACTGTCATATAATACATCTAGCATCAGACAATTCTATTTTAAATATGTTACTAACTACGGTGAATATGTCAGTTGATACAAGCACACTTTCTTTGTCATTCGTCCAGCAGTAATTTTACACATTAGTTTAATAATGCATATTTTATGACTTTCTTTGTAATTTTATAATTGAGCATATGCTGATGATGACGTTGAGGTTGGATGGTGTTGCCATGCCGACTGTGGTGAGTAGTATGGATTGCTCAGTTGCGAGATAAACAAGGGTTGGTATGGATCTTCAGCAAATGACGTCAATGGATACTGAGGTGATGGCCGGAAGATGTGGTCTGGTTGCCGTAGACTTGACAACAACATGGGCTGTTCTGTCAGAAATGGATAGTGATACAGTCCATTGATATGTCTGGCGGGTGAAAACGAGTTGAGCAGACTTTGAGTTGGAATCGAGTTTTCAGAATTTCCTCGATGTAAGGGAGATGTTTGTAGAACTGAAGATAACTGGGTGGGGACTGGTTGGACGGGGTCCTTTTGTCGACTGTCTTTACTAGATTTATATGTCAAAATATCGTTTAACACTGGCATATCCCCTGAGAATGTTGGCACTAGTCCGTTGATGCCGTTACGCACACCGGGTGGAAGCTGGCGATTGATGATGCTCGATGATTTTGGAACGTCACAAACTGATTTCCCTGACACGGGTATGATACGGTTCTCGAGATTAGTTGGCACACTGCTAGTAATGTTTGCTTTGCTGCTGTCTCTAGGACATGCAAAGGCGGAAGAGACTTTTGAGTGATTAAATCCACTTTTTAACTTTTCAAAGAACGCCGTGGGTGTAATTTGGTTGGGCGGAGAGATCATGTCGTAATTTCCAGCCAAAAATGTGGAAGCCAAACTCTTTTTAAGTTCATTTCTCTCTTTTTGTTTAGCTTTAACTTTCTTTCTTTTTTTCTTTCCTTTCAGTTGATCTTTTGCGAATTTTATGAGTTCGCCTATAATACTTTTCATCACAACAGAAGGCACAACCGATTCTTCAGAGTCTTTTGGGGACGCGTTTTCCTCTGACGAACTGTTTTCTGTGACGTCGGGTGAGGGACTACTTTGTTGGTCGGAGTCTTTACTACTTCCGGTGCTTCCTGTGCTACTGGTGCTTATGTCACATGCTTTCGTTTTTCCAGCGTTCCCGATGACATCTTTCCTACGTCTGTTTTGGAACCAAATCTTAAAAAGAAGAAGATAGTGTTTAATAACATGTCAAAGTTGTATACGACACGTATATTACTAATGCCTATATTTCCTTAAGGACTTCGTTACATAATCTAAATTAAATTGTGAATTTTCAATATACATTATATCTAGTGATAGTTTATTAGATCTCATAGTTAAGTTTTATCCTTCCAATTTTAATCTAGAACTTCCTTTCAATAAGAAGACTTCGTCATTGAAAAATACCGAAGTCTTCAAATCCAACTTTTGCTAGTTCTATGACATTAGGATTAGTCCGCTTCCAAGATTAGGGGCCCCTTTAAAACGTTATTAGGGGCATATCATCCGGGTTCTTATCGTGTCTAGCAAAGGGGTTATCGCGGATTTATTGTACTGTTATCATCCCTGTTATTGCTATTTAATGGTCGCGTATCTATGGTAATCAAAACAACAATTTAACAATCCAACATACATGTACTTATTAGGTGTTTGCATTGATAGAAATCGGCGCTTAACATACACAAGTACTTTCTTCTGACATATAAAGTTTAAACAGTTTTGCATGGCTCATCATTTGTCTATGAAATGGCCGTATCTAAGTTGTACAGAACTTGTGGCCAAACCCTTTTACCTGTTATTATGTTCAATTGTTATATTTGTTTGTATAATAATGTTTGTGAAAGAAATGGTAATAAAATATGTTTAAACTAACATTTGAAGGCAAATTACGTAATAGACACGTTGATGAACATCCAATTAGGACAGTGTGTCATAAACTCTCACGTGTTCTTAGTATAGTAATAAAAGCGTAATAAGAATAAAACATGCATATAGAATGGCTATGTGTCACAGTTGCAACTCCAGCATGGTTTCTTTTTGGGATTAGTTTCCATATTGACGACAAACTATAACACAGCTACCAGTTGCAGTTCGAATTTTCAATCACAAGTAAAATGCCAGAGAGTAAACCTGGTCAAATCAAAATGGGTGTCACTGTGTCAGTAGTTTAACATGTAAGGCTGGAATTTAGTAATTCTTCTTGATCGAGCACGATACAAATCAAACTTAACGACTGTCAAATCAAATCAGTGATTACAGGATTAACTTTTTCAGACGGTTACACAGAATTAAAAACATTCATGTTGCACCTTGCATGTTGACGTGTGTTTGATTGAGTAACGCATTTGCCATTGATTTTGAACTAGACTTAAAGACAAGTCCGAAGGCATCTGAAAACATGATATATCGTAGTTAAAGGACAAGTTTACAGCACTTTGATCAACCACTTGTTGCACGATTATTAGAACCTTGAACAGCAGTTCCATTTTCCAGACGTATAATGGGATTTGTCGAGTATATGAAGAATAAACAAGAAAAATACTCGCAGGCATGCCAACAGAATTTATCATCAACGATTGTTTTTGTTGACGTCCTCACCATCATTGACAACAATAAGACCCCATTTAGTAAACAAAAAAACTCACCTTGACTTGTTCCCTTGTGATGCCTACACGTTTGGCAATGAGTTGTTTCTGTGTGGAGTTGGGGTATCGAACCTCTTCGTAAATACCGTTCAAGAGTTCCAGCTGGTACCGGGTATAGCTGAGACGCTCACGGGGCGGAGGAGGCGTGAATGGTCGGTCCTCTGCAAGAATAAAAAGAGAATGTAAGTAAATTGTATACGTACCAATGTAATTACAAATACACAATTAACTTCGGAGGTTGAAAGTTGTGTATGAGTACCTAGAGAAACAACAGAGCAATGCTTGGATCTATTTATGATACTATTTGTTTCTTCCACAGGATAAGAATACAATCTATAAAAGAGTCTTAATTGATACGTAGGCCTAGACATTTGTTGGTGTCACGAGTAAACGCAGATCACATTGTGTATGGTTGTTGTTATAGTTGAATACGTTGTACCATTACTTAGGTTGTTTCGTTGTTAATTGTATTGCTGATTATTCAGACGCATCGGGTTAAAAAAATAAACATTGCAGTACAAGTACATATACAGTGTGCTAGTATAAAGTATATATACACGTATCATTATAGTGCTTCACATTTCCAAAATTTCGATTGAATAAGAGATAATTATCAAATTGAAGACTGTTGTTAAATGGCGAATAAAGATTTCAGCGTCCTACCATCATCATCATCATCTGCTTCTTCGTCCGATTTTGTGCCGGAAATAGACATGGGTGTCACATTTGCTTGCTGGTTCCCTACAGTATGATTCCAATGTACAAGAACACGTTGAGCGTCTAAATGCGGGGGACCAAGGCTACCTTGCAACGGGTGCGGTCCCAATACAAAACTAGGGTCATACGGACCTGAAAATAAACGATTAGAATTATATATATAATCAAGATAATTACAGTTTTGAATAATGTTGATATGTGAAGAAATAAAATTATATCTACACTAGAAGGAATGTCTAAAAACAATGTTGCCTGTTATCAAATACAATTGAATGTTACTATTATTGTTATTATAAATTATGTTCACAAAAAATGATAATGATTAGACAATGACATGAACAGACCTTACAATCAATACCACTGATATATATTTAAGTTCAAGCATGGCCTTCTTGAACACATGTGATGTTTTAATTGAAAATAAGCAAGTGCCTTCGCTTAAACTAGTTTCCCTTTGGAAATGCAATCTAAATTATACAACAACAAATAACGCAGGAAATTAAAAACACATTTTAGAGCTAAGCTCAACTTTTAGACGTGTATATGTTTGAGTTATGAAAAATGTGTCGGTGTATAAAATTTAGTACATACCGTGGTTAAAACTTCGTCTGACGGTGTCCACTTCAATCATTGTAAACACTTACACAGATATGTCCTCTTCCAAACTTTGTCCTTATATTTGAATTAGTACAAACACTTCTCGTCTGTGAAACATGGACTAAAGTTGAATATTAACTTTCTACACTTCTTGATGTTGCTCTGGTTTACAGGGAACTAGCAATCACAATACAAATCCAAATGTATATCAAACACATACAATTCAGTCCTTATAACATTCCGCATGAGCATTGATTTTCACTTATATTAAAACAACTATCACTCTCAAAGTAAAACTAAACTTTAATAGTCCTTCCAATTTATGTACAGGGTTAATCCACAAAGTATCGATGACATTAATGACACCAATTTACTCTTCTTTAACACATTATTACGTCTTTAATTGACCGTTAATTAGTTTATGATAGAGATGTTTATAGCGTGTCATTCGCCGGAGTCAAATTCTCACAAGTGGCGGGAGGTGGCACGTGTTGAGTAAGCGGAAACACAACATAATAGCAGACGATAAGAGTTGTTCACAGGATTGATGTCAACACGGTCAAACTGAAATGCATTTATTCCACTTTCTACAACGCTACTTTCTACCCATGTCCATCACACTGTTTACAAGAATGTCTCACTTTTTTGTTTTCTTTTCTATAATCGAATGGTTAACACTGTCGGGTTTAGGCAAATTGTTTCGACACGCGTTAGTCAATATACGTTGTTCAAATGCATAAATGATTGTATCTTCCAAAGTTAAAGAGTATTTTTGTGTGTTGTATAAGATTCCAAAATATCGTTCCATCTCACAAATATCCAACGGTTTGTGTTTTTCTCTCACTGGTTTGCTGTTACCTTAGAACGTCTTAAGTCACATTAATATTTGATAAGGCTACCCGTCTGGATTGGCCAATAGCTTAACACTTTGGATAAGGCAGCTTTTTCTGATTTGCTAACAAAAATGTGTCTACCAAAGTGGTAAAACAACGTGTAAAAGGCTACTGTTAAAGCTGATATTTTTGCTATTATTTCATATTTTAACCCTTTTGTGTGCCAATATCCGATTTGTGTAAAGTGTAATCGTGGATTTCACCCGTTAACTCGTTATCGACTTAAAACCCAAACAGTTTTCTTAATCCCCATTGTGGCCATAAATAGTTAGAAAAACACTTTGTACTAATACTTTTTCACAGTTAAGTATTAAGATTTCTGAAATGTCTATTGAAAATTCCAGACAAATAACGAGAGAAATAGTTAAAGTTTGTGAAACAGAGAACCTCAACGTATCAGGAATCGTTAGACCTTAAGGGAAAATTTGTCGGATTTAGAATTAAATAAAATCACCCGATTAACGAAGTGTTTAGCAAGCATAAAACGATACTACAAATATGCTGATCTATGCTACTATGAGGCTTTATGTATGATGTGAACTTTGTCAGACCTTTTTGGTATATCTTGCAAATATCACAATGTTAAACTACTACATGTATTTCCAAACTGCATTTAGAAAGAATGTAAAGTAACATCTCAAGGATTTTATATTTTAGTCCTACCGGATTTTGTGGTCGGTGGGAATTGATACACACGAGACAAAAGGTTTCAAATTGATCGGTGTCCATATTGAGTAATTACTTGGTGCAGGTGTCATTAATTGCAGTTACGATGTGATAATCTTTGAGTGAACTATTTGTCAATATATAACATCTTACTTTTGGTGATTGTCAAAAATCAATATTTGCTGATATTTTTTATCAAACGAAAAATTTCATTCATATTCCCAAACATAAAAATATATTAACTAATCTATGCGTTTCCGAGATCAATAAGAAATCAATATAGTTTCAGAACCAAAATAGAAGCACGCTGTATATGCTTTGAGCAATTGGACTATTTAAGGCGAATGATAGCAGAAGACTTTGGTCAGCGTTGTCTCTCATATTAACCTACCATTCACATCTTCCAACATATGAAACTTGATTTTGTTAAATACCTACATCGTTCTTGATTTGTACACTTTATGCAACACATATTGGTTATGTTGTGTAATCTTGAACGGCAAAATGAATTGCATTGTTTGATGTGTCCATCGCCGTCCATACAGAAGGAACCATTGATCGAATTCCAGTTTACACACGGAGAAGCAAGTCTTAAACTCATTTTAACGACAATCACTTTGAATTAAGTCAATAATTACCGTAGCAATATAGATAAGTAGCCAGTTGGCGTTGATTTGGGCCTAACAGTAATGATGTCAAGACCAACAGTACTGTATGATAAGCACCATCACGACCAGATACGGAATCTCGAACCTTAACGGCAATTTGTGCTAAGAGCGTTTATAGTTATTTGATGGTGGTGATTTGGTGACTTTGATCTTTCAAGAAATCCAGATAACTCTGTTAATGTTAATTTAGACCCCGAATAACACAACTCAACGTTAACTTTTTCGAGATACAATTGGTCAAGACAAGAATAACAATACCTGAATAGGGGTTCGAGTTTGAATAAGTCTGAGATCTAGGAGTTGGCTGTAAACATTGGGAAGAGAATTACGTCGGATCCGGGTCTGACAGTCCATAACATTGAATTACATTTTTGGTCGCTTCGGTGGGCGAAAGTAAATGTCAATTGAATATTGGAGTAGCTGTTCAGACCTATGCACATGATGCAAACTCGTCGAGGGTTGTCTGTAATGTTTTAGTGTATTGTAAACTATTATATAAAAGAACCAACATCGTTGCCCGGCTACCTATATGCTATTGGAAACGAATCGACTGGAACCGACAAGAATATAACTATCGTAATGACTTGGACGAGGGCAAAATTAATATGGTTATCTTAATAATTTGACAGTTAAGGTTCATCTTTAAGGAAAGTAAACGCCGCGGATATGGTACCTGTGGTTGAATGATGTCCACGCTGTCTTGAGTTGGAACGAACAAAATCGACAAACAACGCTCTTTTTAAATGTTTGCGTTGATGAGTCACACGAGTTAATGGAAATGAACTGATATTTAGAATGAACTTGAAAAGTGGTTATCAATTTAAAGGATTAACTCCACTAGTTAGACAAGATTGTCAATAGGCGTTTGAGTTTGGTGGTTGGGATATTGCGTTATTTACCCTAGAATTTGAGGAATCATCCTTTAATCTGTGGAGTAGCGGGCTGGGATTTGTTCACCAGGCAGGATAACATTGAATCCTGACTGCATACAGTGATAGCACAAAGCCTCTGTTGACAAACGCAAAGCCGACAGTAAATGACTTTAACTCCATAACAAGCCATTTTAGGATTAAAAGACTTAATGGAAGCGCCTCGATTAGAGAGTCAGTATCAGTCAATAATCATGTCATCATACAGAAACAGCGATAATTTAGTAATTTAAAACTATGACTTAAACTCTATAACTTATCGAGCTTT